>ERZ1370068.2363-contig-1517_pt1 | contig 194162 bp, 301 predicted proteins | sample MGYA00561227_ERZ1370068 | MGnify/ENA primary metagenome ERZ1370068 (study PRJEB38410, sample SAMEA6850437) | metagenome | study: Metagenomic assessment of the ecological functions of the soil: analysis of the soil microbiota associated with the...
TGTACTTCGTTCAGTTACGTATTGCTATGGCGTAGCGGCGCGCGGCAAGCGCGTAAGCGGCGCGTTTAATAACGGGCCATTTCTCTAGTCGGTCCGTTTGCGCGTCGAGGATTCCGCGCGCGATGGCGAGCTTGGTCAGCGCGAAGCGCCCATTTGCCTCGGTCTCTGGCGCGAAGCTCCGCCGCTTCACGCAGAGCGCTGGAACCACGCGTCCCACTTGCCTGCTGAGGCTTCTTCGCGCCAGTCGCGCCAGCTCGGCGATGCATCCAGCAGCACTTCCACGCCACGGCGGCTTCGCCCGGTGCCACGACGCAGTCGAGAAGATCGCCGATCCACGCTGCCGCCGGGCCGCCGCATCGCGCACGGCGCCCACCGCACTCGACCTACTTCCACTCAAGCCCCTGCGAATAACTGAAAACAGGCGCCGATCTGGCTAGCGCCGGACTCGCGAAGCCGCAAGCAGTCGAACCAGCGCCATCGCCGGATCCATCTCGCGGATTGATTCATCTCGCCCGTCTTTCAGGATCGCTTTCGCGGGCTGAAGCGCAAAGTCGCGGATCACGCCGGCATTGCTTTCGCTTCTCGCCGAGAGTGGTGCCGCTGATGGCCCGCGGCGTACAGCGCCGGGCTTCGGGCTCGAGGGGCGCGGCCAGCGCGGATGTCTCTGCCGCTAGGCACAAGTAGCGATGCCCTCGCCAGGACATGATCGGCGGCAAACGCAGCCATCCATCGCCGATCCGGATCGGGCGTGCGGCGACTGCCGGATGGTAAGCCGCGCTTGCCAGCACCGCGCTGCCCGCGCGCACCTCCATCAGATCTTCCGCGGCGCTCTACGCGCACGACTCGCCCGATCGTCCGCCACCAGGCGGTCTCCGCCGCGCAGGATCGTTCCGGCGCTCCAGAAAGAGCCCTACTTCCTCGCCGCTCGACGAGCGGGTACGCAGCTGACTCTTGCACCGCCGTTCGAAGGGCAGCGTCAGGGTGTCGTCGGCCTTCGCCGATGACGGAGCACGGTTGTGCACGATCATCATCGTCAAAACAGAAAGTAGCGCTGCGCCATCGGAAGGACCGTGGCCGGTTCGCACGTCAGGAGCACGCCGTCGGCGCGCACCGCATAGGTTTCGGGATCGACCTCGACCACCGGAAGCGTGTCGTTGAGCTTCATATCGCGCTTGCCGAGCTTGCGGGTGTTGGCGACGGGGACGAGCGGCTTGCTCAGACCCAACTTGTCGATCGCGCCGCCGCTCAGCGCGGCCTCGGGAGACGAACGTCGCCGAGGTCGTGAGCGCCTGCCGAACGCGCCGAACATCGGCCGGTAATGCACCGGCTGCGGCGTCGGAATCGAAGCATTCGGGTCGCCCATCGCCGCCGCGGCTATCATCCCGCCCTTCACGATCAGCGACGGCTTCGACGCCGAAGAATGCCGGCTTCCACAACACCAGATCGGCAAGCTTGCCGACTTCGACCGAGCCAACGACGTGCCCGATGCCGTTGCGCGATCGCCGGGTTGATGGTGTACTTGGCGATATAGCGCTTGACACGAAAATTGTCGTTGCGCGAGTCTTCCTGGCAGGCGGGTCCGCCATCGCCGCTCCGAAGCGGCGCGGGCGACGGCGATTGCGCCGGCGCGAGCCAGCGCCGCGTTGCATTTTCATCTTGTGCGCCGTCTGCCAGGTCCGGATGATGACCTCGCCCACGCGGCCCATCGCCTGCGAGTCCGGACGAGATCATCGAAAACGCGCCCAGATCGTGGAGGATGTCCTCGGCGGCGATGGTCTCCGCGCCGGATGCGCGATTCGGCGAAGGCGACATCCTCGGCGATCGCCGGGTCGAGGTGATGGCAGACCATGAGCATGTCCAGATGCTCGTCGATGGTGTTGACCGTGTAAGGCCGCGTCGGATTGGTCGACGAGGGCAGGACATTGGGCTCGCCGCACGACCTGGATGATGTCCGGCGCGTGGCCGCCGCCGGCGCCCTCGGTGTGGTAGGTGTGGATCGGTGCGGCCGCTCGATCGCGCGCGATCGTCGTCTCGACGAAGCCGGACTCGTTGAGTGTATCGGTGTGGATCGACACCTGGACGTCCATAGCGTCGCGCGACTCTCAAGCCGCAGTCGATCGCCGCCGGCGTGGTGCCCCAGTCCTCGTGCAGCTTGAGGCCGCATGGCGCCGGCCTCGATCTGCTCCGACCAGAGGCGGCGTGAGGCTCGCGTTGCCCTTGCCGAGAAGCCGAGATTCATGGTGAAGGCTTCGGCCGCCTCGAGCATGCGGTGGATGTGCCACGGGCCCGGCGTGCAGGTGGTCGCGAAGGTGCCGGTTGCGGGACCCGGTCCCGCCGCCGATCATGGTGGTGACGCCCGACATCAGCGCCTCGTCGATCTGCTGCGGGCAGATGAAGTGGATGTGAGTGTCGATGCCGCCCGCGGTCACGATCATGCCCTCGCCGGCGATGATCTCGGTGCCCGCGCCGATGACGATGTCGACCGCCGGCTGGATGTCCGGATTGCCGGCCTTGCCGAGGCCGGCAGATCCTGCCCTCCTTGATCGCGATGTCGCACTTGACGATGCCCCACCAGTCGATCACCAGCGCGTTGGTGATCACCGTGTCGGCGCAATCCTTCGACATCGCGCTGGCTCTGGCCCATGCCGTCGCGAATGACCTTGCCGCCGCCGAACTTCACTTCCTCGCCGTAGACCGTGAAGTCGCTTCTCGACCTCGATCGACGAGCTCGGTGTCGGCAAGACGCACCCGATCGCCGGTCGTGGGGCCGAACATTTCGACATACGGCGCGGCGGCCGATCTTCATCCGCTTCGCGCCGCGATCGACAGGCTTGGCGGATGACTCGCCGCGGTTTTCCAATTCTCGCTCGAGCGGCCCCATCACCGCGCCAGGTGAAACCGTAGACGACGGCGCTCTCCTGCAAACGCGACCAGCTCCACCGGCTCGCTCCTGCCCCGGCTCGAATCGAACCGCCGTTCCGGCGGCGATGTTGAGACGAAAGCCTCGCGCTGCCGCACGATCGAACGCGAGCGCACCGTTGGTTTCGGCGAAGTGATAGTGCGAGCCGACCTGAATCGGCCGGTCGCCCGTGTTGGCGACCGTCAGTCTGATCGTGGATCGGCCGGCATTGAGCTCGATCTCTCCTCAGCCGCGAATATTTCACCGGGTATCATGGGATCGGATGGTGCACGGTGACCAGCTTGGTGCCGTCGGGAAACGTCGCCTCGACCTGAATCTCGGAAATCATCTCCGCGACTCCATCCTGGACCTGCGTGCGATCGAGCAGTGTCGTGCCGTAGCTCATCATCTCGGCGACCGAGCGCCCGTCGCGTGCGCCTTCCAGAATCGCGGCACTGATGTACGCGATCGCCTCGGGATAATTGAGGCGAACGCCGCGCGCGAGACGCCGCTCGGCAAGGAGCGCCGCGGTGAAGAGCAGCAGCTTGTCGCGTTCTCTCGGTGTCAGTTCCATCGGCGTCGCGATCTTTGTCAGGTGGCCCAGATCCGCGGCGGTACCGCGGCACGAAGCGCCAACGCGGGTCGAAGCTTGCGCCAAAGCTCGACGAAATAATGCCGTGCCGCTGCCGCCGATGCTCCGCGATAACGCGCGATCAGCACGCCCGGTAATCGAGTCACCGCACCCTCGCCCGCCATCGGCTGGACCTCTCAGCACGACTCCAGCATCGCATGGGTGATGACGGGCGCCGCCGCAAGGAATGTGCCAAACACGGGGTTGCCCTGCAAGCCCACCGGCGATGTCAGCAGCGGCGCACGGCCATGCAGCACCGCCCGCTCGGCAAAGGTCGGAATGCCGTCGCGCGTGAGCGCGAGGCGCTGGCGCAGGGCGCCGCGATCGAAGCGCTCGCCCGCGGCGGTGCGGCCAGAGGCAAATGACATCCCAGCCCAGGAACCGCGCGTCATCGACGAGATCTATCGCGAGCTCGAGCTCGATCTTCGATGCGTCGAAGACGATCGTCTCCTGCGGAAACCATTCGAGAACCGCTCCACCTGCCGCGCGCAAGCGGATGTGCTGCCGCGCAAACGGTCCGCCCGAACGGATAACATTTGGCCGCACCGGGCGTCGTCAATTGCGCATGCGCGCGCGGGCCGGCATCGACGTTGATGGCCAGCGTGTCGCCGCCGACGATGCCGCCGGGCGGATGGATGATGACGTTCTGGCACACCGCGTCGCCTTCCGGGATAAAGCGACTTCTGCACGACCAGCGGTCCCTGGTGGGCGCGCGTGATGAGCACCGTGCGCTCGCCATCGCGCCGGTAGCCAAGATCGAGCCGTGCGTGCCAGGCGCCCGGCAGCATGCTGGAATCGAGCGATGGGTCGGCCACCCGTCTCATGATGCGAGTGTAGCGCAGGCTTCCAATCGATGGATCGCCGCACCGAACAGGTACGCACCGGCGGATCGTGCACCGAATTGGGATGCTACAGACGCACGTACTGGTAGTCGATCGGGCAGACTGTTGATGCCGCGCTCGGGCGGCGCGATCCACCCCGCCATCCGGGCCGGGTCGACCACGCGTTGCATCAGGCTCTTGACGAATTCGCGGTCGCTGGCGGAAGGCGAAGCACTCGTCCTTTCTGCGCGCGAACGCTTCGGCCGTGATGACATTGCCCGCCAGATCGCACGATGTCGCGGACCATACTCCGATGGTGCGGTTGAAGCGGGATGACGGGAGCGCCAGGCGAAAAGCGATGCCGCCGCGCTCGAGCTGGCGGTTCCAGCGCTTCAAGCCCAGCTCGCAATCGCGAATGTAAGAGGTACGCAGCACTTCGTTCATGGCGTTGCGCATCGGTACATCTTCGTTCTTGATGCCCCCATCCGGCGCCGGCGTCATCAATGCAAAGACCGAGTCGACGCAGCGATGCTCGTCGTATTGCGCCTCTTCGGGCCTCCCTTTCAGGCCGGTCGCGAAGCTGGACGCCGCATTGGACGAGATTTCCGAGCCGAACAGGTCCAGCGACGACGAGAACCAGAAATTGAGATAGCGCTGGAAGGTCGGCAGGTCGACAGCGTCCGGCGTTGCGCACCGCGTTCGGATCGTCGGTGCCGAGCTCGGCCATCACTTCCAGCGTGCGCTTGATCACCCGCGACAATCCGGTCTCGCCGACGAACATGTGATGCGCTTCCTCGGTCAGCATGAACCGGCGTGGTGCGCGCCAGCGGGTCGAACGCCGACTCGGCGAGGCTCTTCAGCTGGTACTTGCCGTCGCGGTCGGTGAAATAGGTGAACATGAAGAACGACAGCCAGTCGGTGATCGGCTCGTTGAACGTGCCGAGGATGCGCGGCTTGTCGGCGTCGCCCGAGTGCCGCTCGAGCAGCTCCTCGGCCTCCTCGCGGCCGTCGCGCCCGAAGTAGGCGTGCAGCAGATACACCATCGCCCACAGGTGGCGGCCTTCCTCGACGTTGATCTGGAACAGGTTGCGCAGATCGTAGAGCGACGGGCAGGTGTGGCCGAGCAGCCGCTGCTGCTCGACCGATGCGGGCTCGGTGTCGCCCTGCGTGACGATCAGCCGGCGCAAGCGGCGAGCGGTATTCGCCCGGCACCTGCTGCCATGCCGGCTGGCCGTATGTGATCGCCGAAGCCGATGGTGCGGTTCGGGCTGGCATCCGGCCAGGAAGATGCCCCAGCGGTAGTCGGGCATCCGCACCTCGCCGTAGCGTGGCCCAGCCCTGCGGCGTCGACGCCGACCGCGGTGCGCAGATACACGTCGGCGGCGGCGAAGTCGGACGGCCCCATCGTCGCGCCACCAGTCCAGGAAGCGCGGCTGCCAGTGCTCGAGCGCGCGCTGCAGCGTGCGATCGCCGGCCAGGTCGACGTTGTTCGGAATCTTTCGCTGTAGTTGATCGTCATTGGATGCGTCGCTGCCCTGTCGCTAGACACGTTCCCAATCGAATTTCGCGCGCGAACCGCTGCCGAATACCTTGAGCGCACCGGATTCGCCGACCGCGTTCGGGCGCTGAAAGACCCAGTTCTCGCCACGCGGCGAGCCTGCCGAAGATGCGCGCCTGCATGGTCTCGGTGCCGGCGAACCTGCAGACTCGCCTCCATCCCCGTCAGCGCGTCCGGGGGAAAGGCTGGCGCGCTCCTCGAGCGCGAGACGGATCTCGTCGTCCCAGTCGATATCGTCCGGCGTGGCGGTCACCAGCGCCGGCGTCGCGCGCGCCTCGCGCGCCGACAGGAGCTCGCCGATGGGACTGCGGCGAGCAGCGTCTCGACGCAAAAGCGATTCGCGAAGCGCGCGTCCGGCCGTGTGCCATCGGATAGGCGCCGCAGTTCAGCGGCGACAGCGCAATCATCGGCGGCGATGCTCCGCTCGGCTCGCATCACGTCGGAAAGCGCGAGCATGTAGCTGCGGTCGGCGGCCAGCGCCAGCTCGAACAGGGTGCCCGCGAAGCAGCGAGCCGCGGTCGATCAGCGCGAACACGTGCGCGACGAGACGTCCAGTCGCGACAAGGTGCGCCGCCACAGCCCGATGGTCTCGCGAACCAGCCAATGCTCGCAGTGCGTCGCCAGGACGCCGTCGACGGCCAGGACGACCGCGGGTCGCCCTCGGTGCGCAACACCCAGGTGCCGAGCTCGACCTCGTTGGTCCGCAACAGCAGGATCGCGTCGTCGAGCTCGCGCGCGGCAGCCAGCGGCCACCATCGGTCGCCGGCGGCGACGATCGCGTCGGATGCTCGGGGCCGGGACTGGACGGCGCGCGCAGGGTGAACGTCGCGTTGCGAAGCCGCCGATCGAAGATCACGTCGAGGTTCGGGTAGTGCAGGCCGCTCGATCGTCGACGCGGCGCTGTAAGCGGGTTGAGCACGATGCCCCTGCTCGACTGCCCGAACGCCGCTCTGCGTTGGCCAAGGCGCTCGTTCGCCGCGCCAGCGCGCTCGGCGAACTCCTGCGGCTTGGCGACGTGCGTCGACCAGGCCCCACTCGCATGCGCGCGATCGGCGCGCACACCCTCGATGGTCGTGCAGAACACGTCGGCAAGATCGCGGCGAACCTTGCGCTTGTCGACGAGCCGCGTGAGCCCGCCCGTGCCCGGCAGCACGCCGAGCAGCGGCACCTCGGGCAGGCTGACCGGTCGACGAGCGGTCGTCGACCATCACGATCTCGTCGCAGGCGAGCGCCAGCTCGTAGCCGCCGCCCGCGCGTCGTGCCGTTCAGCGCGGCGATGGACTTCAGGCCGGAGTGGCCGGCTCGCGTCCTCGATGCCGTTGCGCGTCTCGTTGGTGAACTTGCAGAAGTTGACCTTCCACGCGTGCGTCGACTGGCCCGAGCATGTAGATGTTCGCGCCGGAGCAGAACATGCGTTCCTTGCCGCTGGTGAGCACCACGGCAGCGCACGTCCGGATGCTCGAAGCGCAGACGCTGCAGGGCGTCGGCGAGCTCGATGTCGACGCCGAGATCGTAGGAGTTGAGCTTGAGCTTGTAGCCCGGCTGCAGGCCGCGATCCTCGTCGACGTCGAGCGTGAGCGTCGCGACCGGGCCTTCGACCTTCAGCCGCCAGTGCGCGTAGCGGTCGGGATGCGTATCGAAAGTCACCATTCGTCGTCTCGCTTGCCGCCCGTCGGGGAATCGTCCCGGGCCGGTCCGGCGGCTCTTCGAAGTGCGTTAGCTTTCGCTTCGGGTACCGTTTGCAGGCGCTCGCCGGATGGCGCGGGGCAGGCCATCATGGTACCGGCGAATGTCGTATAGTGCACGACGCCGCACCCTCAGCGCTTCCCTTTGGCGATCAAGCTCCATATCCTCGTCGGCACCATGACCGGCACCGCAGCAGCTCGTTGCGCAGGAGCTGGAGCTCGCGTTCGGCGATGAACAACCTCGGCGATCGAGCTCACGCTCATGGATGGCGCTCGACCATCGCGTGTTCGAGCAACCCGGCATTTTCCTGATCTGCACGTCGACGTATGGCCAGGGCGACGTGCCCGACAACGCCAAGGCGCTTTACGCCGATCTGCTTTCTGTCGCCGGCCGGATCTTACTCGCGTCCGATACGGCGTCTTCGCGCTGGGTGACAGCACGCACGTGGGAACATTCTGCTTCGGCGGCAAGCGCTTCGACGAGGCGCTTGGTGGCGCTGGGCGCGACGCGATTGGGACGCGGTATTCGAGCACAACGCGAGCGGTGGCACGCTTCCCGAAGACGTCGCATTGGAATGGTTTCCGGGTGGATCGCCAGTCAGCAAGCCGCTCGACGCCGAGGCCGCAGCGTCTCGGAATGCCGCCTTGGACCCGCTGAAGTCATGACCTCAACCGTCGACTCTCGTGACCAGCTTGCGGCCGCCGGTCGGAGCCGCGGGCCATGGCCGCCGACGCTGCGCACTTCACAAGCGCGGACCACACGCGTCTCGCCGCCGCACATCCACATTCCGCGCGACTACAACGCTGCCGTCGATCTGGTCGAGCGCAATCTCGCTCGCGGGCGCAGTGAGCGCATCGCCTTCATCGACGACGCAAATCGATATACCTACCGCGAGCTTAGCCTACGCGTCAACCGCTGCGCCAACGCATGGCGGCGGCTCGGCATGCGCATGGAGGATCGCGTCGTCCTGCTCCTGCACGACACCATCGATTTTCCGGTGGCCTTTCTGGGCGCAATCAAGGCCGGCGTCGTGCCGATTCCGTGCAACACGCTGCTCACCGCGGCCGATTACGAATACCTGCTTGCCGACAGCCGCGCCCGCGCTGTTATCGTTTCGGCGCCGCTGCTGCCGATGATGCGCAACCCCTGCAGGCGAAGCTGCGAGAGCTCGAGCACATGATCGTGTCGGGCAAGTCGGACGCAGAGTCCGCGGACTGCGTTTCGCCGACTGGATCGGCCGCTGAATCGGACGATGCCTCCGCGCGCCGACGACCGCCGACGACGTCTGCTTCTGGCTCTATTCGTCCGGACTCGACCGGCACGCCGAAGGGCGCGGTGCATCTGCATTCGGATCTGATTCACACGGCGGAGCTTCTACGCGCGACCGATGCTCGGCATCGGCGCCGAACGATGTCGTTTTCTCGGCGGCCAAGCTGTTTTTCGCCTACGGCCTCGGCAACGCGCTGACGTTTCCGCTTGCCGTCGGGGCGACGGCCGTGCTGATGGCCGAGCGGCCGACGCCGGCCGCCGTGTTCAAGCGCCTGACCGAGCACCGTCCGACGATCTTCTACGGCGTGCCGACGCTCTATGCGGCGATGCTCGCGAGCGCCGATTTTCCGGCGCGCGAAGTCGCTCGCGCTCACGCCGCTGCGTGTCCGCCGGCGAAGCGCTGCCGCGCGGATCTCGGCAGGCGCTGGCGCGAGCGCACCGGCGTCGACATTCTCGACGGCATCGGGCTCGACCGAGATGCTGCATATCTTTCTCTCCAATCGCGCCGGGCGACGTTCGCTACGGCACCACCGGCAAGCCGGTGCCCGGCTATGCGCTGCGCTCGATCGACGAGGCCGGCAACGATGGTCGCGCACCGGCGAGATCGGCGAGCTGCAGGTCAGCGGGCCCGACCAGCTCGCCGTACTACTGGAACAACCGCGCGCAGCAGCCTCGCCACCTTCCTCGGGCCGTGGACGCAAGAGCGGCGACAAATACACCGTCGATCGACGACGGCTATTACACCTACTGCGGCCGCTCCGACGACATGCTCAAGGTCGGCGGCGTCTACGTCTCGCCGTTCGAGGTCGAGGCGGCGCTCGCCACGCCACGACGCGGTGCTCGAGGCCGCGGTCGTCGGCCACGCCGACGAGAACGAGCTGATCAAGCCGCAAGGCCTTCGTCGTGCTCAAGCCGGCGCTGGCGGGACGCACGCGCTCGCGCGCCGAGCTGCAGGAGCACGTCAAGGCGCGCGCTCGCGCCGTTACAAGTACCCGCGCTGGATCGAGTTCGTCGCCGAGCTGCCGAAGACGGCGACCGGCAAGATCCAGCGCTTCAAGCTGCGGGCACGCGGCTGCGCTCAGCGGGCCGCCGAGCTTCCCGGCGGAAATACCGTCGGCCGCAGGCGAAACCGATAATGACGGAACGCCGCGCGCGCTGCTAACATCTGCAGCGCCTATAAGATCTATAGCCATCGGAGGAAAGCCGCATGACCACCCGGCGTCGGTTCGTGCAGCAACCGGCGCACTCGCGTCAGCGTCGGCCGTCGGCGCGCTGGCTCCGACGCTCGCGCGCGCGCAGGCGGCGAAGCTCCGCGTCGGCCTGATGCTCCCGTACACGGGCACCTATGCCGCGCTCGGCACCGCGATCACACAGGGCTTCAACATCGCGCTCGACGAGAAGCGGCGGCAAGCTCGGCGGGCGCGACGTCGAGTATTTCACGGTCGACGACGAGTCCGAGCCGGCCAAGGCGACCGACAACGCCAACAGGCTGGTCCAGCGCGACAAGGTCGACGTGCTCGTCGGCACCGTGCATTCGGGCGTCGTCATGGCGATGGTGAAGGTCGCGCGCGACACCGGAACGCTGCTGATCATTCCCAACGCCGGCGCCAACGCGGCCACGCGCAGCCAATGCGCGCCGAACATCTTCCGCACCTCGTTTTCCAACTGGCAGCCGGCGCACCCGATGGGCAAGGTGATGTACGACCGCGGGCATCGCAAGGTCGTGACGCTGACCTGGAAATACGGCGCGGGCGAAGAATCGATCGAGAGCTTCAAGGAAGCGTTCACCAAGCTCGGCGGCTCGATCGTCAAGGAAATGTACCTGCCCTTTCCCGAACGTCGAGTTCCAGCCGTTCCTGACCGAGATCGCCTCGCTCAAGCCCGACGCGGTGTTCGTGTTCTTCGCCGGCGGCGGCGCGGTCGAAATTCACCAAGGATTACGCGGCGGCCGGGCTCAAGGACAAGATTCCGCTCTACGGCAGCGGCTTTCTCACCGACGGGACGCTCGAAGCGCAGGGCGCGTCGGCGCAGGGACTGCTGACGACCCTGCACTACGGCGACGGGCATCGAGAACGCCGAAGAACAAGCAGTTCCGCTACGCCTACGGCAAGAAGTACGGCGTGCAGGCCGACGTCTACGCAGTGCAAGGGTACGACGCGTGCGCTGCTGCTGCCGGCGGCCTCGCCGCGGTCAAAGGCAGTTTCGGCGACAAGAAGGCGTTGCTACAGCGCGCTGGAGAAGGTGAAGATCGACAGCCCGCGAGGCGCCTGGACCGATGTCCAAGGCGCACAACCCGATCCAGGACATCTATCTGCGACGGGTCGAAGGCAACGCCAACCAGGTGATCGGCGTCGCATGGAAGGCGCTCGACGATCCGGCGCGACTGGCTGCAAGATGCAAGCGTGACCGGACAGCGTCACAGCCGTTTCGATACCGAAGGGCGGGGCGCAGCTTGCCCCGCTTCTTTTATTGTGCCTCTGCTCGTCTTCGCATAACCGGAGCAGCGCCAGTGGAATGGCTGATCCAGGTTCTCAATAGCGTTCAATACGGCCTGCTCCTGTTCCTGGTCGCGAGCGGGCTCACGCTGATCTTCGGCATCATGGGCGTGATCAACCTCGCGCACGGCAGCTTCTACATGATCGGCGCCTACCTCGCGTTCTCGCTGACGCAATGGACAGGCAGTCTGTGGATCGGCGCTGCCGCTCGGCATCGTGCCTGGCCGCGGCGCTGGGACTGCGTGCTGGAGTGGCTGCTGATCAGCCGCCTGTACCGCCGCGACCATCTGCACCAGGTGCTGCTCACCTTCGGCCTGATCCTGGTGTTCGAGGAGCTGCGCAGCATCCTGGTCGGCGACGACGTCCACAGCGTCGTCGATACCCGCGATACTCGCGGCGTCGCTGCCGCTCACCGAACACGCTTTCCTATCCGGTGTACCGGCTGTTCATGTCGGCCGTCTGTCTCTGCGCTCGCCGCGGCTGATGTACGTGACGATCCAGAAGACACGGCTCGGCATGATGATCCGCGCCGGCGCGTCGAATCCCGAAATGGCGCAGTCGCTCGGAATCAACATCCGCTGGATCCACGCGCTGGTGTTTGCCGCCGGCGTCGCGCTGGCGGCTTTCGCCGGCATGATCGCCGCGCCGGTGTCGTCGGTGTTTCCCGGCATGGGCAATCAGGTGCTGATCATCTGCTTCGTCGTGGTCGTCATCGGCGGCATCGGCTCGCTCAAGGGCGCGCTCGTCGCAGCGCTGCTGATCGGTTTCGCCGACACCTTCGGCAAGGTGCTCGTTCCCCGAGCTCGCCGGCGTCGCGCGTCTACCTGCTGATGGCGGTCGTGCTGCTGTTTCGCCCGGCGGGGCTGTTCGGCGCGCGGCCTGACGCATGCGAACGCGCACGCATCGCCTTGTCTGCTGGCTCGTCGTCGTCGCCGTCCTGCGCGCTGTTTCCGGCACTCGCCGAAAAATTCTATCGTGCAGCTCGTGACCAAGATCATGATCCTGTCGATCTTCGCGCTGTCGCTCGACTTGCTGGTCGGCTACACCGGGCTGGTCAGCCTCGGCCACGCCGGCCTACTTCGGCGTCGCCGCGTACACGCTCGCGCTGGCCGCGCCGGCGAGCGATCCGGCCAACTCTGTGGCTGACCCTGCCGCTGCGCTTGCCGCCAGCGCTCTCACCGCGCTCGTGATCGGCGTGTTCGTGGTGCGCACCTCGGGCGTGTATTTCATCATGGTCACGCTCGCCTTCGCGCAGATGGTCTATTACTTCTTTCACGACACGCCGCGTCGCCGGCGGGTCCGACGGGATGTACGTCAACACGCGGCCGGCGACTCGGTCGTCGCCGGGCTCGACCTCGCCGACGACTTGCACTTCTACTATGTGGTGCTCGCGCTGCTCGCCGGCGCTTTCGCTGCTGCTGGCGCTGATCCTGCGCTCGCCCTTCGGCCGCGCGCTTGCAGGGCATCAAGGCCAACGAGCAGCGCATGCGCGCGCTCGGCTTCGCAACGCTGGCGCTACAAGCTCGCGGCGTTCGTCCTTGCCGGAACGCTGGCGGGGCTTGCGGGCTATCTCGCCGCCGCGAAGGAAGGCTACGTCAATCCGGAGCTGCTGGCCTGGCACCAGTCGGGCATGGTGCTGATGATGCTGATCCTGGGCGGCATGGGTACGCTGTTCGGCGCAGTGATCGGCACCTTCTCGTACGTGCTGCTGCAGGAATGGTTCTCCGACGCTGACCAAGCACTGGCAGCTGCTGATGGGCGGCTTCATCATCGTCACGGTGCTGCTTTTCCGCAGGGCTTGCCGGCTTGCTAGGCCGCAGGCGATCGCGGCGCTGGCGGTCGGCGACTCGCGAGAAGGACGGCGATGCCTGAGCCGATTGCTCGCGACCGCAAACCTGACCCGCGCGCTTCGGTGGATTGACCGCCGTCGACCGGGTGACGCTGGAGCTGGGCGACCGCAGCATCCACGCCATCATCGGACCCAACGGCGCCGGCAAATCGACGCTGGTCAATGCTGCTGTCCGGGCGAGCTCAAGGCCTCCGTCGGGCACCGTCCGCCTGCGCGGCGAGGACATCACCGACTGGTCACCCGATCGCATCGCACTGCGCGGCGTGGCCCGCACGTTTCCAGCATTCGAATCTGTTCCCGAGCTTTCACCGCGTTCGAGAATTGCCGGCTCGCCGCACAGTCGCGCGATACCGGCCTCGGCGCGCTGCTTCAGGCCGGCCGAGTCGTATCGCGATTGGAACGACGCCGCCGATCGAGCGCTTCGGCGATCGTCGGGCCTCGCCGCGCGCGGCGAGCTCGCCGCCAGCGCGCTTTCGCGCACGGCGAGCGGCGCGCGCGCTCGAGATCGCCATGTCGCTCGCCACGCGCCTGTCGATCCTCCTGCTCTGACGAGCCGCTCGCGGGCATGGGCGCCGAGGAGTCGGCGCGCATCGTCGGCCTACTCAAGCAGCTGTCGGTCGATCACGCGATCCTGCTGATCGAGCACGACATGGACGCGGTCTTCGCGCTCGCCGATCGCCTCACGGTGATGGTCAACGGCGCGGTCCTGGCCAGCGGCACGCCTGAAGCCATTCGCGCCAACGCCGATGTTCAGCGCGCCTACCTCGGCGCGGACTCGACGCTCGTGACGGCCTGATGATGCTTCGACGCACGCGGCCTGCACACGTTCTACGGCAGCAGCCACGTCCTGCACGGCGTCGACTTTTCGGTCGCCGAAGGCGAGGCCGTCGCGCTCATGGGCCGAAACGGCATGGGCAAGACGACGCTGATCCGCTCCATGCTGGGACTCGTGCATCCGCGCGCGGGGACGGTCACGCCTCGACGGGACAGCGGTGACCGGCTCGGCGCCGTTTCCGCATCGCCCGCCTGGGGTTCGCCTACGTCCCGAGAGGCGCGGCGTTTTCCCAATCTCATCGCGTGCGCGAGAACTTGCTGATGGCGGCGCGCAGCGACCCGGGCGGCGCGCGCGAGCTGGACGCTTGCGCGCGTGCTGCAGACGTTCCCGCGATTGGCGGAGCGCCTCGCGCACCTGGGCACGCAGTTGTCGGGAGGCGAGCAGCAGATGCTGACCATCAGCCGCGCGCTGATGACCAATCCGCGTATCCTGATTCTGACGAAGCGACCGAAGGCCTGGCGCCGCTGATCGCGCGCGAAATCTGGCAGACGATCCGTCGCGCTGCGCGATGGCGGGATGGCGATCGTCATCGTCGACAAGAACTTCGCCATGCTGTCCGAGCTCGCGCATCGCTGCGTCATCCTGGTCAAGGGGCGCAAGGTATTCGACGCGCGCGCCGGCGGTGCTCGCCGCCGAGCCGGATTGCGCGCGCAATACCTGGGCGTTTAGCGGCCGCTGGACTTGTCCTCGACCGAAATCGTCGATATCGCGGGCCAGAGCTCGGAGTGTGTGCGCATCGGCACCGATCGTCCGGGCCGACGCTGGTATTTCTGCATGAGGGCCTGGGCTCGGTGGCGCTGTGGAGGGACTTTCCGCAGCGCGTCGCCGACGCCACGGCGCTGCCCGGCGCTGATTTACTCGCGCGCCGGCTACGGTCGGTCGACGGCGCTGGTCGCGGCTCGCACTCCGCGACTACATGCACGATCGAGGCGCTGCTGACGCTTCCCGCGCTGCTCGACGTCGCTCGGCATCGATCGATCCGATACTTGATCGGCCACAGCGACGGCGCGTCGATCGCGCCTGATTCACGCGCGGCGCACGCGTTCGCCCCGGTACGCGCGCGTGGTCGCAATGGCGCCGCATGTCTTCGTCGAGGCACTCGTCGATTGCCAGTATCGCGCGGGCCGAGAGATGACTTACGCAGGCACCGACCTGCGCACCAAGCTCGGCCGCTACCACGTCGACGTCGATTCTGGCGTTTCGCGGCTGGAACGACATCTGGCTCTCACCCGGCGTTTCGCGACTGGAACATCGAGGCGCTACCTGCCGGGCATCGACTGTCCGCTGCTGCTGATCCAGGGTCGCGACGATGAATACGGGACGCTGGCGCAGCTCGATGCCATCGAGCGCCAGGTCTCCGGCCGCGTCGAGCGAGTGGAGCTTGCCGATTGCGGACACTCGCCGCATCGCGATCAGCCGCAGGCGACGCTGGCGGCGAATCGCCGATTTCGTCTCGACGCTGCGCTAGCCCTTCTTCAGCGCAAGCGCGCGTTCGTAAATGCGGTTTTCGGTTTGGCGGTAGCGGCGACCGCGATCCTGACCGACTGCGCCAGCGGCAGCTCCGCGAGCAGCGCCGAAAGCAATGCGTCGTCGCTGTCCACCTTCGCCGCGCGGAGCTCGCAGGCCGCCGGCCGACGATCAGCACGAACTCGCCGCGCTTCCGATTGGTATCGGCGGCGAGCCATGCCGCGGCGTCGCCCAGAGTACAGCGATGGATGCGTCTCGAAGCGCTTGGTAAGCTCGCGCGCGATGACCACCTCGCGCTCGGGCCCGCAGCGCGGCGGCGAGCGCATCGAGCGTGGCCGCAATCCGATGCGGCGCCTCGTAGAACACCAGTGCGCAGCTGAAAGTGCGCAAGCGCTCGATCTCCTTCGATCTGCGCGCTTGCGGTCGCCGGAAGAAAGCCGCAGAACAGCCATTGCGACGCCGCGAGCCCGGACGCCGACAATGCGCCGCGACGACCGCGCTCGGCCCCGGAATCGGCACGACCGCAAAGCCGGCGTCGGCCACCGCGCGCACCAGCGCGGCACCGGGATCGCTGATCGCCGGCGTTCCCGCGTCGGTCACCAGCGCGCACGCGCTTTGTCCGCGGCGAGCCAGGCGATGACCTCCTGCGCGCGCTGCCGCTCATTGTGCGCGTGCAAGGATGCGAGACGCGCGCGTGATGCCATAGTGCGCGAGTCAGCCGTTGCGGTGATCGCGCGTATCCTCCGCGGCGATGATGTCGACCCGTCCGCAGCACGTCGAGCGCGCGCAAGCGTGATGTCGGCGCAGATTACCGATCGGCGTGGCGACCACATATAATGTTCGCGCCAGCACCGGCGACGGCTCTCCTCTGGTCATTACGATGTTCCCTTTTCGATGACGCATGCGTTTGGCCTGAGATGCGCGCGCGTCGCAGCGCCGATCGCCGCATGCTGCTCGCCGTCGTCGCTTGCGCCACCACGCCATTGTCGGGTGGCAGGCCCGGCAGGGCAACCACGCGCCCTGCGGGGCCGCCCGCGCCTTCAGCGCTCACCGCGCAAGCCGGTTCTGCCAGCCGCCGCCTCTCGTCGCGCCGCCGGCGTTTCCATCGGCCGCGGTGACTCGTCCCCTGCCGCCGAGTGATGGCGCCGCGAAGCCGAACAATGTGATCTGCGCTGTTGCTGCCGCTGGAGTCGGCGGCGTACGGTCCAGCGGCCGAAGCCGTGAAGGCCGGCTTCCTCGCCGCCGCTAAGCGCGCCGGGATCAGCTCCCGTATCCGCGTGATCGGCCACGGCGACGACGCAGTCTTGCCGGCGCTTGCCGCGGCGGTGGATGCAGGCGTCGCCCTGGTCGTCGGCCCGCTGACGCGCGACGATCTCAAGACCGTGCTCGCCATGGCGCCTTCTCGTCCGCGCATGCTGGCGCTCAACCAGACCGATGACGGCTTGCCGCTGCCCGACAACGTATACGCTCTGGCTGCTCTTTCGGTCGACAACGATGCCGCCCAGATCGCGCGCGTCGCGCGTGCCGGACGGCGTGCGTTCGGTGGCCGTCGTCGTGAGCAGCGGCGCGCTGCAGCGCCGGTTCGCCGCGGCGTTCGCCGCCGAATGGCAAAGTTCCGGACGAGCTCCTGCGAGGCCAGTATCGTTTCGACGCGAACCCGGAGTGGCTGGGACAGCTCGAGGCGCGAGCTCGCGGCGCGCGCCTCCCGACGCGGTACTGCTGGCGATCGACGAGCGAGGACGTCGCGCTGGCGAAGTCGTTTGCTGCCGCAGGTGCGCGTCTATGCCGTGAGTCAAATCGCCGACGACTTGCCGCCGACGATGTTGAGGGATCTGGAAGGCGTTCGCTACGTCGAGATCCCATGGCTCGCCGGAGCCCGACAGTCCGGCCTCGGCCGGCGTCGCCGCGCGACGCGCTACGAAAGCCCGCTGCTGGAGCGGCTCTATGCCCTCGGCCTGGACGCCCTGGCGCTGGCGCAGATGTTCGCCGAGCCGGCGCCTCCGGATCGTGTCGAGCTGGACGGCGCGACCGGACATCTCTCGCTGACGCCCGCCCGCACCTTTGCGCGCCAGGGCAGGTTGATGGTGATACGCAACGGACGTGCGATGCCCGATCGCCGGCCGATGAGCACCGGGTGAATGCCGGAGCCGCGGCCGAGGCGCTTGCCGCCGAGATTCCTGCAGGCGCGCGGGCCTCGTCCGTCGTCAAGCGCAACTATCGCTGCCGGCGGCGGCGAGATCGATCTCATCGCGCGTGACGGCGCCACGCTGGTGTTTGTCGAAGTGCGCTTGCGCAGCGGCAGCGCCTTCGGCGGGGCTCGCGCGAGCATCACCGCCGCCAAGCGCCGCCGGCTCAAGTTCGCCGCCGGCCTTTTCTCCTGTCGAATCTCAGGCGCGAGCCGCGCTTGCCGCTTCGACGCCATATTGCTCGACGGGCTGGATCCGGCGCGGATCGAATGGCTGGTCGACATCGATATCGGCTGACATTCAGGCAATCCGCTCGCAGCCAGCGACCGAGCTCTTCGTCAGACCGTCGAGCCGCGATGAGGCGGCCTCGCGACGATTGTTGTTACAATCAGATTTTTTAAGCCCGGCTCGCTTCGATGGACATTGCATCGCGTATCAAGGCGCACTTCGCCGAAAGCGCCGAGCTCAAGCTCGCGGCGGCGGAAGCCATGGCGCCGCAGATCGCCCGCGCCGCGGCGCTGATGACCGATTGCCTGCTTGCCGACGGCAAGCTGCTGGCATGCGGCAATGGCGGCTCGGCGTCGGACGCACAGCATTTTCGGCGGAGATGGTCGGCCGCTTCGAGCGCGAACGTCCCGAGTTGCCGGCGATCTCGCTCACCACCGACACCTCGATCCTGACCGCGATCGCCAACGACTACGATTTCAGCCAGGTGTTCGCAAAGCAGGTTCGCGCGCTGGGCCGCGCCGGCGACGTATTGCTCGCCATCTCGACCTCGGGCAATTCGGGCAACGTTGCCGCGGCCGTCGCCGCCGCGCATGAGCGCGAGATGCGAGTGGTTGCGCTGACCGGCAAGGCGGCGGCCGCATGGGTGAACTCCTGTCGCCGGCCGATGTCCACCTGTGCGTACCGCATTCCAGCACGGCGCGGATCCAGGAGGTCCATATCCTGACCATTCATTGCCTGTGCGATGCCATCGACGCCAGTTTGCTCGGAGACGAAACATGATATTCGGCACTACGCTGCGCCTGCCGTCGGCAATCCCAATCTACGCGGCGGCGTGCGATTTGCGCCTGCGCGCTCAGCCTAAGCGGCTGCGTCCCACTGGTGATAGGCGGCGTTGCCGCCACTGCGCGCGATCGCCACCGATCGTCGCAGCACCGGCGCGCAGCTCGATGACGAACTGATCGAAGACAAGACCGCCGCACAGGTTCTCGAGCGTTTCAAAGGCAGTGATGTTCACGTCAATGTCATCAGCTACAACGGACATGTCTTGCTGACCGGCGAAGCGCCCTCCGAAAGCGTCAAGACCGAGATCGGCGAGATCGCGCGCAGGATGCCGAAGGCGCGCAGCGTGCAGAACGATCTGCTGATCGGCGCCGCCTCGAACCTGGGCCCGCGCAGCGACGACACGCTGATTACGTCCAAGGTCAAAGCGAGGTTCGTCGAAGCCAACAAGTTCCAGATCAACCATGTCAAGGTCGTGACCGAGCGCGGCACCGTCTACCTTCTCGGCATCGTGCGTCCCGAGGAAGGGAACGCCGCAGCGGAAATCGCCCGCACGACCAGCGGTGTCCAGCGCGTCGTCAAGGTGTTCGAGTACATCAATTGACGAGCGTTGCGGCGCCCGCGTTCGCCGCCAAGCTGGCCACGCGGGACAAACTGGCCGCGCGCGTTGCGGCGCTGGCCCGTCCCCTGGTCTTCACCAACGGTGTGTTCGACATTCTTCATCGGGGACACGTCACCTATCTTGACCACGCGCGCCGTCTCGGCGCATCGCTCGTGGTCGGCGTCAACACCGACCTCTCGGCGCGCAAGTTGAACAAGGGAAGCGACCGCCCGCTCAATCCGCTCGAGGATCGAATGGCGGTGCTCGCGGCGCTCGAATCGGTGACACTGGTCGTGGCTTTCGAGGAAGAAACACCGCTGCAGCTCGTCTTTGCAGTGCCATCCCGACATCATTGTCAAAGGCGGAGACTACGATGTCGGGACGACGGTGGGAGCCGCCGAAGTGCTCGGCTGGGGTGGTCGCTTCGAAGCCATCCCGTTGCTATCCGGTCGGTCGACCAGCGCGTTGCTGAAAAAGATCCGTCGCTAGACTCGTACCTCGTCGCGCTCGTCCGAGGAGCCAGCTCAGCCTTGCCGTCTCTTGTACACGCCGATCGCGGGAAAGGGTGACGCTGGCTTTGTTATACTCGAGAGTCTTGTCAGGCGCCCTCATGTTCCAGACTGTCGACTGCCGCGCAATTGAAGGCGCTCCTCGAAGGCGACGATCGGCCACTGGTGCTCGATGTCCGAACCGCGGCCGAGTTTGCGCGCGGAACGATTGCCGGCGCCGCAGCACGCAGAGCTGGGAACGCTGCCGGCGAAAATCGACGCCTTTGATCCTCGTGCAGCGGTGGTTCTGATCTGTCAATCGGGACGCGCTCGCGCGCAGGGGTGCGCCTGGTTGGAACAGCGCGGGTTCCAGCGCGTCTACAATCTCGGCGGCGGCATTGCGCGGCTGGACGCGCATGGGATTACCGCTCGCGAGTTAGGGTCTCAGTATGGAAGCGATTGTTCATTTTGATCGGGAAGTCGATGCGCGGGGCTCGAACTGCCCTTTGCCGGTCCTGCGCACCAAGAAAACCCTCAACGACATGAGCAGCGGCCAGGTGTTGCGCATCCTCGCGACCGACCCTGCCGCGGTCCGCGATTTTCGAGGCGTTCGCGAAGCAGACTGGAAACCTGTTATTGCAGCACGGCGAGCAGGACGGGGCGTTCTTCTTCCTGCTCCAACGCAAGTAGCGAGTGAGCGACGCAGCGCTGAGCCTGCGGGCATGTCTCATCGGCGAAACTTTAGGATCAGCTATGAACCGGAGCAATAAGCAAGCAACCCTCGCCGAGGACGCAACGCCCATCCTCGAGCTCACCTCCGATAATTTCGCGAAGTCCATCGACAATCGTCCCTTCGCGATCATCGACTTCTGGGCCCCGTGGTGCGCCCCTGCCGTGCGTTCGCGCCGGTCTTTGCTGCTGCCGCGGCAAGGCATCCGGACGCGTTGTTCGCCAAGGTCAACACCGAAGATCAGCAGAAATCGCCGCGCAGTTCGGCATTCGATCGATCCCGACGCTGATGATCTTTCGCGACAACATCATCGTCTTCTCGGAAGCCGGGGCACTGAGCGCCGGCAGCTTTGGAGCACGTGCTCGCGGCAGCCAAGGCGCTGGATATGGAAGCGGTGCGCCGCAGTATCGAAATCGAGGAAGCCGTCAGCAAATCCGAGGACGCGGGCGCCGGGGCCTAAATTTCCGTCGATCCACGCTGCACGGGGCCCCGCGCCGGGGTAGCTCGCGCCGCGGCCTCCTTAACCCGCTCGTGAATGTTACGCGTTGCGTGGCCGGCCGTGAGCGTCGACTCGCAATTTCGTCGATCCCCGCTGCGCGGGCCCCGCGCCGGGTAGCGCGCGCGCCGCTAGCGCCGGTACCGGTTCAGGAAGTCGGCGACGATGCCGCGCTGACTCTTGTCGATTGCCGAATCGAGCGTTTTATCCGCGGGATCGTATTGCATGGCCTTGCGGAACGAGTTGATCGCCTCCTGATGATGGCCCTGCGCCTGCAGCGAGTATCCCAGGCAGCGCCAGGGTTCGGGATTCCAGAACTCGAGGTTGGACCAAGCGCGGCAGATCTCGGTTGCGCGGCGCCAGTTGCCCGGCCTGCAGCATGCGCGGGCCCTCCCCGCGCAAAAGCGCGAGTCGGCGCCTGCCGTTCGGCAAACAGCGCAGTCGTGTCGACATCGTTGGCCGACTCGGCCACGGGCGCCTCGGGGCCCTGCAGCGACGCGCCGATGCCTTTGGCGATCGCGCTGATCTTGCCCACGTCGCCCTGAAAGCCACGCGGCAACAGCGACGGCGGCGAGGGCACCCATGCCACCACCGCGTTCTTGGCGGCGGTGATCGAATCGGCCATCGGCTCATGCCAGGCGACCCCGTATAGCCAGAGCATCGCCGCCAATCCGACGACACCGGTAATGGTGTTCAACACTCCCGGCGGGCTGTGCGTGACAAGACAATCCTCGGCGAAGTCCCAGTCGGTCTCGCCATGTTGCGCAATCTTTTCGTACGCGACCGCAACCAGTATCGGCGTGAGCAGCGGAAACCCGCAGGCAATACCCTCCCACCAGACACGAAATGAGCGTCGAAGCGCGCGACGCAATTGCGCCCGAACGTCGCGCCGGGCGTAGGCGTCGCTGATGGAAAACTGGAGATAGATGCCGAATAGCCACTTGCCCGGCGTGAGCTGAAGCGCCGCGATCAGCAATGCCTCGATCGGCACCCAGGTCAGGGTGATCAGGATGGGCGCGAACAAGGGATGGCCCACCCAGAACGCGGTGTCGTCGCTGACCACCCCGGCGTTGTGCAGCGCCGAGAGCAGAAGCGCGAGCACCAGCCCCCAGATCGAATAATCGAACAGCCGCGCCGCGAGGCGGTTCCAGGGCCTGGGCTCGCTGGTGCGGCCCGGCTTTGGCACGCTCGAGCTCGGCCATGCGCAACTGGAAGATCCAGCTCGCGTCCTCCTGGGGATTTTCGGCACCCAGAAAAACGCTTTTTCCCGTCGCCAATTGAGGATCGCCAGAGTCCGTTTGCGGAACCAGCGCCGGCGCCGAGGTGAATCTGCGATGACGCACCCACGCCAGCCCGTGAACGATCCCGTAGACCAGCGCAAGCGCCAGCAGAGACAGCGTGAGCCAGACCAGAACCTGCTTCGCGACCAGCACCGCATCGGTGGGCGTTACAAACACGATGGCCGCCGCGATGAACGCCCCGAAAAACACGCACAAGCGCGAGTTGGCCGAGCGTCGAGCGCCCGATCGAGGCTACGCGCTCGGTCAACCCGGGATGGTGCGGATGCTTTTCGGGCGAGTCCGAAGGCAGCGTCAATGCTTTTTCGTCGCCGATCTCGATGACGTCATCGCCGCTCGCAGTTCCTCCGAGCGTGCCCGCGACGTTGCTCACGAAGTGCGCGATCCGCTGCTCGGTATTTGCCTCGGTGGTGACCGAGAGCTCCTTGTCGTAGTGCAGCCTGATGGTCCGGATCGCTGAGTATGCGGCTGGCATGATTTATGAAGCGGAGCGCTTCTTCAACGTTGCCCTGACCGTCTCGCGTTTTCGCATAATATTTTCGGATCAAGCGGCGCAGCGCGGCCCGCACTTCCTCTTCGGAGGCGAGCTGCCTGATACCGAGCGCTTCGTAAAGCGTCGCTTTCATTAAATTATCTGGGGTCGAAAAGGAACGGATTCTGACATTGGAATATTCCGATAAATGCGGTTCCAATGCAAGCCGAGTGTCGTCACGACCCTGAACCCGGCTTCGCGGTGGCGCTGCACGGCAATCGGCTGCCGCGCTACGTCAGTCTATCGGTGCGGCCGGATCCATGGTCCGCCAGGTGCCGGAACGCCATGAAAAAGCGGCCGAAGGGCCGCTTTTCTCATTTTCCCTGGGAACGCGCCTGGGGCGGACGCTATTCGCCCTGCTTGCCACCTTCGCGGTGCGCGAGCTTCTCGCGAATACGAGCCGACTTTCCCGAACGATCGCGGAGGTAATAGAGCTTTGCGCGCCTTACGTCGCCTTTGCGTTTCACTTCAACGCTCGCGATGAGCGGCGAATAAGTCTGAAATGTCCGCTCGACGCCTTCTCCGCTCGATATCTTGCGCACGACGAACGAAGAGTTCAGTCCCCGGTTCCGCTTGGCTATCACGACGCCTTCGTACGCCTGCACGCGCTTGCGCTCGCCCTCGACGACGTTGACGTTGACGATGACGGTGTCACCCGGCGAGAACTCGGGCACGGTCTTGCCCAGGCGGGCAATTTCTTCCTGTTCCAGCGTATCGATGATATTCATCTGCGTTTGCTCCGTGAACGTTATGGCCCGTGGCCTCGTGCGCAGACGCGAGAATCGCCGTCTGCTACGCACGCTTATCGGTAATCGCTTCTATGCTACTGCTGTTTGCTTCTTTCGTCCGATGCTTCTATGAGCTCGCTTAAGTACTCTTTGAGCAGGCTCGTTTCCTCTTCGTTCATCCCTCGCGCCGCGAGCAAGTCCGGGCGCCGCAGCCAGGTGCGTCCCAGCCCCTGCTTGCGCCTCCAGCGCGCTATCGCCGAATGGTCTCCGCCCAGCAGCACCGGCGGCACCGGCATGGCCTTCATAGGTCTCCGGCCGCGTGTAGTGCGGACAATCGAGCAGACCGTCGACAAACGACTCCTCGACCTTGGACTGTTCATCGTTCAACACGCCGGGCAGCTGCCGGACCACTGCGTCGATCAGCAGCAGCGCCGGAAGCTCGCCGCCGGAAACGACAAAATCTCCCACCGAGAATTCCAGGTCGACCTCGCGTTCCAGTAGCCTCTCATCGACCCCTTCGTAGCGCCCGGCAAGCAACACCATGCCGGGCCCTCCGGAGAGCTCGACCACCCGCTTATGCGTCAGCGGCTCGCCCTGCGCCGACAGATGCACGACCGGCGCAGCGTCGATTCCCGCTGCCCGCAGCCCTCGCGTGCCGCATGCAACGCCTTGCCCAAGCGGTTCGGCGCTCATCACCATTCCCGGACCGCCGCCGTAAGGCCGGTCATCGACGGTCCGATAGCCGTCGCGTCGCAAAATCTCGCGGATTGCGACAGCTCAAGGTCCAGATCCCTTTGCTCAGGGCACGCCCGGTTACGCCGTAGCACGCCGCGGCTTCCACCATTTCCGGGAAAAGCGTGACGATTTCGATCCGCATCTCTCTCGACCTCGTCGCGTCTTCGCCGGGCATCACCTCTTTAATAGTCCGCCGGCCAATCCACCATGATCCGACCGGCGGCCGGATCGATCGCATCGACATAGGCGGCGACCACCGGAATCAGCCGTTCGGCCGCCGTCCTCCGACTCGACATGCAACACCGGGTGGGCGCCGGTCTCCAGCAACCTGCTTGACCCGCCCGAGCGTCTCCGCCGCCCGGTTGACGACAGTCAAGCCGACCAGGTCGGACCAATAAAACTCGCCCGCTTGCGGCGCGAGGCAACGCCGAGCGAGGCACCGCCACCCACGCGCCGCGCCACTGGAGGGCCGCTTCGCGATCGCGTCGACCCCATCGAGCGCCGCAACCAGCGTATCTCCGTGTTGTCGGGCGGATCGCACCGCGAAACTCCTGCCATGCGTCGGCGTCACCGGCCGGTGCCAGCCACCACGTCGTGTAATCCAGCAAGCGCCGCGATCGAGGCGGTGTAGCGGCCGGGCCTTGATCCAGCCGTGGATGCCGTAGGGGGCCAGCACGCGTGCCATGACTACCATCGACTCCGCGGCCGCGACGCGGATTTCGTCGCTGCCTCGGCCGCGCTGCCTGCCTTCGTTGTCCGGGTTACCGTTAGTTGCCTTATTCAGCGTTCACTGCAGGCGCGGGCAGTCGCCTTCGCGAGCGCGACCTTCTTCACCAGGCCCGCGACCGTGTCGGAGAGCATCGCGCCGCGATGCTTCCAGTGGTCGATTCGATCGAGCGAAAGCCTCAAGCCCTCTTCTCCGTCTCTCGCGATCGGGTTGTAGAAGCCGACGCGTTCAATGAAGCGCCCGTCGCGACGGTTGCGCGAATCGGCCACGACGACGTTGAAAAAGGCCGCTTCTTGGCGCCGCCTCGAGCCAGTCTGATGACTACCATCGCGAATTCCGCCTGAACAGAAAAAGACTTTGATTATACGACGAAAAACATCGTCGTTGGCAATCATGACGGACCTCGGCCACCAGGCGCGGACTAGCGCAGGCCCGGGAACGCACCCTTCAAGCCCGCGCAGCATTTTCTGCATGCCGCCCTTGGCACACCATTTTCATCATCTTCTGCGCCTGCTCGAACTGGGTCAGAAGGCGGTTGACCTCCTGCACCGACACGCCCGCGCCCGGCGGCGATGCGTCGCTTTCGCGACGCCTTGAGGAGCTCGGGCCTCGCCCGTTCCGCCGGCGTCATCGAATCGATGATGCCCACCAGCCTGCGGATCGCGCGCTCGTCGACCTGACTGCCTTGCGCGGCGCGGGCAAGCTCGCCCGGCAGCTTGTCGAGAAGGCTCTCCATCCCGCCCATCTTTCGCATCTGGCCGATCTGCGCCTTGAAATCCTCGAGGTCGAAGCCCTTGCCGGATTTGACCTTCTTCGCCAAGCTTGCGCGCCGCCTGCTCGTCGACCTGCCGGTGCGCATCCTCGATCAGGGTCAGAACATCGCCCATGCCGAGGATCCGCGACGCCATGCGATCGGGATGAAAGACTTCCAGCCCGGCGAGCTTCTCGCCGACTCCGACGAACTTGATCGGCGCACCGGTGACCTGGCGCACCGAAAGCGCCGCGCCGCCGCGCGCGTCGCCGTCGAGCTTGGTCAAAACGATACCGGTGAGCGGCAGCGTCTCGCCGAACGCTCTCGCGGTGTTCACCGCGTCCTGGCCCTGCATCGCATCGACGACGAATAGCGTTTCCACCGGCGACACCGCGGCGTGCAGCTGCGCGATCTCCTGCATCATCGCGTCATCGATCGCGAGCCGGCCCGCCGTATCGACCAGCACTACGTCGTGATAGTGGCGGCGGGCCCAATCGAGCGCCGCGTGCGCAATCGCGACCGGCGCCTCATTCGCCGAGCGAGGGAAAAAATCGACGCCGACCTGGCCCGCAAGCGTCTTGAGCTGCTCGATCGCGGCCGGTCGGTAAACGTCGCAGCTCACCAACAGCACTTTCTTTTCATGTCGGCGCGCAGCAGCCGCGCCAGCTTGCCCGCCGTCGTCGTCTTGCCGGCGCCCTGCAATCCCGCCAACAGGATGACCGCCGGTGGCGCCGTGGCGAGATTGAGCGGCGTCGCGCTGCCGCCCATGAGCGCCGCCAGCTCGCGCTGGACGACGCCGACCAGCGCCTGGCCCGGCGTCAGCGAGCTGACCACCTCCTGGCCGACGGCTTTGTCGCGCACCGCGGATATGAAATCCCTGACCACCGGCAGCGCAACATCGGCCTCGAGCAGTGCCATGCGCACTTCGCGCAAGGCGTCCTGGATATTGGCGTCGGTCAACCGCGCTTCACCGCGCAGTTGCTTCGATGACACGGCCGAGCCGTGCGGTCAGACTGTCGAGCATCGGGGAATGTAATCGACATGCGGCGGCGAGATGGGCGCGCTGGTGTAAACTCAATCAGCCGCGAGGCACTTCACGCATGATTTTACTCTACCTGTCGGTATCCGCCGCATATCTAGCGTCGGCGTGGCTCGAATGGCAGCGTCTGGTCCAGCCGGCGAAACAGAAGTTCATGCGCCGCGTCGCGATCGCGCCTGGCTGACCGCCTGCGGCTTGATCGGACATGCTTTCCTGGTTTCCCGTGCGATCGTAGCGGTCGATGGGATGGACTTGAGCCTCGCCAACGCGCTTGTCCGCGGTCGCCGGCCTGACCGCGTTGTTTGCGTGGCTCGGATCGCTCACCCGTTCGCTGCCCGGCGTCGCGGTGGTGGCGCTGCCGGTGGCCGCGCTGGCGGCATGGCTTCCTCTGCTGTTCCGAAATCCGCATCGGTTTTCGCTTCAGCGACGAGCCGTGGGCCGCGCTTGCACATCGCCGTCGCTCTGATCGCCTATGCACTGCTGATCGTCGCGACCATGCAGGCGCTGATGCTGATGGGTCTGCAAAAGCGACTTCATCGCGGACTGCCCGAGCCGAACGCGGGTGAGCTGCCGCCGCTTTTGACAATGGAGCAATTTCTGTTTCGCATCGTCGGCGCCGGATACGCGCTGCTGACCCTGACCTTGGCGACGGGCATTTTCTTCTCCGAGCAGTTGTTCGGGAAACCGCTCACCCTGAATTACAAGACAGTGTTCTCCGTGCTTGCCTGGTTTGCGTTTGGCGCCCTTCTCGTCGGGCGGCACCGATTCGGTTGGCGCGGCCGTACCGCGCTCAACTGGATCCTGTTCGGAAGCGCATTGCTTCTGCTTGCCTATATCGGCAGCAAATTCGTGCTCGAAGTCATCCTCCGCCGCTAGCACCGAGTCGGAAGTTCAGAATATCCAATCGCAAGCCGGTGTTAGCGTCCGGCATATCTGAGCTAAGCGCGCCGGAAGCGCGTCTTCCTTGACAGCGCCGCGGCGCGGCCAAATACTCGGGCCGCCCTCCTTTCTCGCGTCTCCTGATTTGAGCGACATTTCGGTTTCCACGCTTCTGATTTGGGTAATCGTGCTGCTGGTCGTCTCGGGCTTCTTCTCGATTGCCGAGACCGCGATGATGGCCGTCAATCGTTATCGGCTGCGTCTGCGTGCACAGCGCGGCGTGCGCGGCGCGAAGCTCGCGCTTAGGCCTGCTCGCCCGCACCGACAAGCTCCTCGGCGTGATCCTGCTCGGAAATACGCTGGTCGCCGCGGGCGCGGCAACGCTCACCGCGGTGATCACCAAGCAGCTGTTCGGCGAGGGCGAGGTGGCGCTCGGGGTTGGAGCGGTCGTGATTTCGTTCGCGCTGCTGGTATTCTCGGAAATCACGCCCAAGGTCGTCGGTGCGGCGCACGCCGATCAGGCTCGCGCCGCTGGTGAGCTACATCCTGTCGCCGATGCTCAAGGCGGCGACGCCGGTCGTCTGGTTCGTCAATCTTTTCGTGCAGGGTTTGCTCAAGCTGTTCCGGTTCGATCCGGGGCACGGACCCGAGGTCACGCTGTCGCAGGAGGAAGTGCGCAGTTTGGTGCTCGAAGGTCATTATTTCCGCGGCAAGCATCGCGCCATGCTGGCCAATCTTCTCGATCTCGACTCGGTCTCCGTCGACGACGTGATGACTCCGCGCAACCACATCGAGGCGCTCGACCTGACCGAGAAACCGGCACTGCTCGCGCAGCAGCTGGCGACGAGCTATCACACGCGCGTGCCGGTCTTCGAACACGCCTTGGATAACATCATCGGCGTGCTGCATTTGAAACAGGTGCTCCGACTGCAGCAGTCGGGGAAGTGGATGCCGAACATTTGCGCAGCATTCTCCGGCCCGCCTATTTCATTCCTGCGGGGACGCCGCTTCTGGCACAGCTGCAGCAGTTTCAAGCCGACCGCCAGCGTCTGGGGCTTGTTGTTGACGAATATGGCGAATTGCTCGGATTGGTCTCGCTCGAGGACATCCTGGAAGAAATCGTGGGAGAGTTCACCACGCAGGCTCCCGGCGGCCCGGATATCTTTCAGCGCGAGCCCGATGGAAGTGTTGTAGTAGACGGAATGGCGCCGCTACGCGTTCTAAATCGCAAGTTGGGCACTTCTTTTCCGCTGGAAGGACCGAAAACCCTCAGCGGCTTGATCGTCGAGCATCTGGGCGATATCCCGGAGGCCGGAGTGAGCTTCCGCCTGGCCGGACAGACGGTCGAAGTCCTGCAGGTTCAGGACCACGCGGTGAGGGTCGTCAAACTGGCGCCGCCCGTGGGCCGCAGCCCCACGCCGCCTTTACAAACCACGGGCGAGCAGGCATCATCGATAAGCTAACTTTTATGCGTCTGGAATATGCACGCGTGGCCCCTGCCGAGGGCCGGCGCGATGTTACTCACAATGGCTACCAAGGCTGCAACTCAGAATATCAGCGGTTTGGCACGGGCGATGGTGCAGCACGGCCTATTGTCCGAATACGACGCTGAGACGCTTCAGGGACAGGCGCAGACGGCGAACATCGGTTTCGTCGAGCAAATGCTGCTTTCAAGCGGATGAATGCGGCGCAGGTCGCCGTCTTCGCATCGCGCGCGTTCGGCGCCCCGTTGTTCGATCTCAACGGTTTCGATCTCGAACACATCAACAAGGAACTGGTCGACGCCCGAATAGCGGTGACGCGACGCGTCCTGCCGCTGGCCAAACGCGGCAACCGGCTGTTCGTCGCGGTATCGGATCCGGCGAATATGCAGGCGCTCGACGAGGTCAGATTCAAGACCAATCTGGTGATCGATCCCGTCGTCGTCGAGGACGACAAGCTGGGCGCTGCCATCGTCAAGGTCATCGAGACTCTCGGCCAGACGCTGAAGGACCTGGTCACCGCCGACGATCTCGAAGTGGACATCCTTCAGGATGCCGGCGGCCAGGCCCAGACCAGACGAGGACGGGAACAACCCGACGTCGACGATGCGCCGGTGGTCAGATACATACAGAAGATTCTTCTCGACGCCATCGCGACCGGCGTGTCGGACATCCATTTCGAGCCCTACGAAAAATTCTATCGGATCCGCTATCGCCTCGACGGCGTGCTCAAGGAAGTGGCCCAGCCGCCGCTGGTGATCAAGGACAAGATGGCGTCACGCATCAAGGTGATTTCAAGCTCGACATTTCCGAAAAACGCGTGCCGCAAGACGGGCGCATGAAGCTCGTGTTGAACAAGACCCGGTCGATCGATTTTCGGGTAAGCACCCTGCCCACACTTTACGGTGAAAAGATCGTTCTCCGTATCCTCGATGCAGCCGGCATCAAGCTCGGCATCGAAGCGCTCGGCTACGAGCCCGATCAGCAGAAAATGCTGCTCGACGCCATCGGCCGTCCGTACGGAATGATCCTGGTCACCGGCCCCACCGGCAGCGGCAAGACGGTGTCGCTCTACACCTGTCTCAACATCCTGAATCAGCCGGGCATCAATATCTCCACTGCCGAGGACCCTGCTGAAATCCAGCTTCCAGGCGTCAACCAGGTAAACGTCAACGAAAAGGCGGGGCTCAACTTCGCCAACGCGCTGCGCGCGTTTCTGCGCCAGGATCCTGACATCATCATGGTGGGCGAAATCCGCGATCTGGAAACGGCCGACATCGCGATCAAGGCCGCGCAAACCGGCCACCTCGTGCTTTCGACCCTGCACACCAACGACTCGGCGGCGACCCTGATGCGCCTCGCCAACATGGGCGTGCCGGCGTTCAACATCGCTTCGAGCGTGATCCTCATCGTCGCCGCAGCGACTGGCTCGCAAACTGTGCACCCAATGCAAGCGACCGGAAGACATCCCGCCTGAATCACTGCTGCAGGCCGGATTCGCAGAGCAGGACATCGATGGATCCTGGCAGGCGTACGGTCCGGTCGGATGCGACCATTGCCTCGCCACCGGGTACAAGGGACGGATGGGGATCTACGAAGTGATGCCGATCACCGACGACATGCGGCAGGTCATCATGCGCAACGGGACCGTACTCGACATCGCCGACCAGGCCAAGAAGGAAGGTATGCGCACTCTTCGTCAGTCTGGACTGCTGAAGGTCAAACAGGGCTTGACGTCCCTCGAGGAAATCGAGGCCGTTACCAACGAGTAATCGCGACGGGAATCACCATGACTACCGCAACAGCAAAGCGCAGGGCGCAGAGCACCTCAGCGAAAGAGGTCAAGGAATTCACTTTCCTCTGGGAAGGCTTCGACCGCACCAATCGCAACGTTCGCGGAGAAATGAAGGCTGCCTCGGAGACGGTCGTTACCAGCAATCTGCGGCGACAGGGTATCCGCATCGTCAAGCTTCGCAAGCAGACATTCCGCGGCGGTCGGCGCGTCAGCGAAAAGGACATCACCTTCTTCACCCGCCAGCTCGCAACCATGCTCAAGGCCGGCGTTCCCTTGCTGCAGGCGTTCGAAATCGTCGCGCGCGGGCACAGCAACGCGCGCTTCGCACGATTGATGATGGATATCAAGGGCCGGGTCGAAGCCGGCTCCAGCCTGTCGCAGGCATTCCGGGAGCATCCAGCGCAATTCGACTCGTTGTATTGCAACCTGGTCAACGCCGGAGAAACGGCCGGCATGCTCGATGGCATTCTGGAAAGGCTGGCGACCTACAAGGAGAAGATCCTCGCCATCAAGGCCAAGATCAAGTCCGCGCTGTTCTACCCGATCTCGGTCATCGTCGTGGCAATTGTGGTCGTCTGGGTGATCATGATCTGGGTCATTCCGGCGTTCAAACAGGTATTCACGAGCTTTGGCGCCAACCTGCCGACACCGACCTTGATCGTGATGGGTATTTCAGATTTCTTCGTATCCTACTGGTGGCTGATGGCGATGATCGTCGCCGGGACCATCTTCGGCTTTTTCTTCCTGCTCAGGCGTTCTCAGGCATTCCGGTACGCGATCGACCGCATATCCTGAAGATCCCGATCATCGGTCCGATTCTCGAAAAAGCGACCATCGCCCGCTGGACGCGAACGCTGGCTACGATGTTCGCCGCCGGTGTGCCGCTGGTCGAGTCGCTCGATGCGGTCGCGGGCGCGTCGGGGAATGCCGTCTATGTCGCCGGCACGCGCCGGATCCAGACGGAAGTCAGCACCGGCATGAGCCTGACCAATGCCATGCACAACACCGGGTCTGTTCCCGACGATGGTGCTGCAGATGACGCAGATCGGTGAGGAATCGGGCTCGCTCGACGGCATGCTGTCCAAAGTTGCCGATTTCTTCGAGCGCGAGGTCGACGATGCGGTGGCAGCACTTTCGAGCCTGCTCGAGCCCATTATTATCGTCTTCCTGGGCGTGGTGATCGGCGGTCTGGTGGTCGCAATGTACCTGCCGATATTCAAGCTCGGCTCGGTCGTCTGAGAGCTTGCGAAAGGTCGGACATGGCGCCGTGCCGGCATCGCGGCGGCGGTGTCCGCTTCGTCATTGCCGCCCCGCGGCGGCAACGCGTTCGTCGTCTTGGCGCATCGAGAAGCGCCGTGTCCGGCGTCTTCCGCCGGCGGTTGCGACCTCGCGCTGCCTGAGATCTCGTTGCCACCCCAGGTCATGCGCAGTCGAGCTCATGGGCATGCTGATTCTCGCCGCCGTCGTGGGCCTGTGCATCGGCAGCTTCCTGAACGTCGTCATCCACCGCCTTCCCCGGATGCTTGAGCAGCGGCTGGCGGATACAGTGCGCCGAGCTTTCAGGCGAGACCTCGCAACCGCGCGGCGCGCTACAACCTTCTCGTACCGAGATCGCAATGTCCCGCGTGCGGCCATCGTATCGGCGCGCTCGAGAACATCCCCGTCATCAGCTACCTGTTCCTGCGCGGGCATTGCCTCGCCTGCAATGCGCCGATCTCGGCCGCGCTATCCGATCGTGGAATTGATCACCGCCGCATTGACGGTGCGCGGCGATCGTGCGTTTCGGAGCGACGCCGGCCGGTATCGCGGCAAGCGTGTTCCTGTGGATGCTGGTGGCGCTTGACGTTCATCGACTTCGATACGCAGCTGCTGCCCGACAACCTTACCTTGCCGCTGCTGTGGGCGGGGCTGTTTGCAAACGTCGTCGGAGCGGTGCCATCGGTGACGCTTGCGCGATGCGGTGATCGGCGCGATCGCCGGTTATCTTGCTGCTGTGGCTGATCTATTGGGCTATTCAAGCTGATCCGCGGCAAGGAAGGCATGGGCTACGGCGACTTCAAGCTGCTCGCCGCGCTCGGCGCGTGGCTCGGCTGGCAGATGCTGCCGCTGATCGTGCTGCTGTCGTCGGTCGTCGGTGCCGCGATCGGCATCAGCGCTGGTCGTGTTCAAGGGACGCGACCATCAGATTCCGCTGGCGTTCGGCCCCTATCTCGCGATTGCCGGAGGGATTGCGCTCTTCTTCGGCAAGCCGCTGGTCGCGCTTCTACCTTCCCGGCTAAGAGGCGTGGCCTACGTCGTCGGCATTGACGGGCGGCATCGGCAGCGGCAAATCGGAGGTCGCAAAGGCGTTCAGCGCACTCGGGCGTCGAGGTCGTCGATGCCGATGCGCTTGCGCATCGCCTTTCGGCGCCGGGACAAGCCGGACACGCCGCGATCTGCGCGGCATTCGATCCCGGAGTCGTGCTGCCGTCCGGCGAGCTCGATCGCGCGAGCTTCGCCGCCGTGCTTTGCCGACCCGAGGCGCGAGCACGCCTCGAGGCCGCCGTTGCATCCGCTGATCACGGCGCGAGGCCTATCGTGAGATGGCCGCATGGCGCGGTGTCCTATGGCGTGGCAGTCGTTCCGCTGCTTCTCGAGCGCGGCGGCCTCGCCAACGCAGGTCGACAGGGTTCTCGTCGTCGATTGCCCCGAGGACGAGCAGATTCGTCGAGTCGTCGCTCGCAGCGGGCTTACGCCCGCGGAGGTGCGCGCGATCATGGCGACGCAGCTCGATCGCGGTGCGCGGCTTCGGGACGCGGACGATGTTCTCGACAACAGCGGGCCGCCGCGGCCATCGCGCCACAGGTCGCCGAGCTCGATCGGCGGTACAAACAGCTCGCGGCGGACCGTCGCCGCGCAGTAGCCGTGCGCGACTCATGAAATCCCCGAGGACCGCACTTGGAGCAGAATGTCGCAGTCCCTGGCGCCGACCCTGACGTGATCCGCTACGAACACCCGCTGAACGAGCGCATACGAACCATGATGCGGCTCGAGGATCTGTATCGTCGCGCCCTGTTCTTCAACGCGGCGACGGCGCCCGCAGATCACCACGCCGCGCTGCTCGCGCTGTTCGAGATCGCCGACGTGTCGTCGCGCGCCGATCTCAAGACCGACATCCTGCAGGAGCTCGAGCGTCAGCGCCAGCTGCTCGCGCCGCTCAAGGACAATCCCGCGATCGAGCACGAGGCGCTCGACGCGCTGCTCGACTGAAGTCGACGAGGTCAGTGCGCGGCTGCTGGCGCAGAGCGGCAAAGTCGGCGCGCACCTTCGCGACAACGAGTGGCTCGATGGCGATCAAGCAGCGCACCGCCATTGCCGGGCGGCGTGTCGGAATTCGATCTGCCGGCGTTCCACTACTGGCTGCATCTCGACCCGCTAACGCGGCAGCACGACCTGCAAGCGCTGGCTCGCGCCGCTGCTTCCGATCCATGACAGGCTTGTCGATCGTCCTGCGCATGCTGCGCGAAAACGGCAAGACGGGCAGGCACACCGCCGTTCACGGCGTATTCCAGCTGATGCTCACCACGGCCAAGGTCGCGCAATTGCTTCGATTATCGCTCGCGGACGACCTGTCGTGCGTGCCGGAGATCAGCGCCAACAAATACGCGCTGAACATCCGATTTCTCGGCATCGCCGGGATGGATCGTGGAGCGGTCTACGATGGCGACGTCGAGTTCGACTTGTGATGCAATTCTGTGACCGCCGTGAGCGTCGACTTCAGCCTCCAGCCCGGGCTCTGAATCGCCGCCCGGGCCGGATAAGCGCCGTCGATCTCCGCGGGAGTCAGTCCGACCTGCTCGAGTAACTTCACGGGTGTGCTGCCCGAATAGCGGCGCGGCACGCGAGACGCGGGCAGGCGTTGCCGAGAGCTTGAGCGGGCAGCCTATGGCCCGGACCTTTCCCGCCTTCGGATGCATCGTTTCGACAACCATGTCGCGGGCGAGCACCTGCGGGTGCTCCAGCATTTCGGCAATGGTCAACACCGGACCCGCGGGAACGCCGACCGCGGCCAGCGCCGCGAGCCATTCCGACGACGGCTTGCGCTGGAGGCGCAGCGCGATCAGCTCGACCAGCGCGTGAAGGTTGGCCATGCGCGTACGCGTTGTCGCGGAATCGTTCGTCGGCGAGAAGCTCCGGCGCCTCGAGCACCTGCGTCAATCGCTCGTAATTGGACTGATTGGACGCGCCTATCGTGATCCAGCCGTCCTGCGTCGCGAAGCGCCTGGTACGGGGCGGTCAGCGGATGAGCCGAGCCAAGCGGCCCGATCTCCCTGCCGCTGCCCAGAAAAATGGCGCTTTGCCAGAACGTCTGCATCACACCGGCTTCGAGGAGCGAGGTGTCGACCAACTGTCCTCGACCGGTGCGCAGTCGATGAATATAAGCCGCGACGATGCCCAGCGCCGCCAGGATGCCGGCGTTGATGTCGGTCACCGGCGAGCCCACTTTGTCGGCGGTCCGCCGGGCTCGCCGGTGATGCGCATCAGGCCGCTCAAACCCTGGCGCCACCAGATCGAAGCCACCTTTGTCGGCATCGGGGCCCTGTTCTGCCGTAGCCGGATATCGCGCAATAAATCAGCGCCGGATTGGTTCGGCGCAAGACCTCGTAACCGAGCCCCAGCTCTGTCGAGCGTTCCGACACGAAAGTTTTCGATGAGCGACGTCGAGCGCCATCGATCAGGCGATGCAAGCGCATCGCGGCGCCGCGCTCGCTTGAGATCCAGTGCGATGCCGCGCTTGTTGCGGTTCATCATCATGAACGCGCTGGCTTCGCCGTTGACTTCGGAGGAGTAAACCGGCGAGTGTCGTCGCCACCGGGTACCTTCTCGACCTTGATGACGTCGGCACCCAGGTCCGCGAGCAGCATGCCCGCCGTCGGGCCGGACATGATATGCGCGAGCTCGATTACCCTGATTCCGGCGAGCGCGTCCCATCATCGACCGCTAAAACGCGGAACCTGCTTGTTCAGGAACGCCCGCAGTCCTTCGCGATAATCCGCGGTGTCGAAGCAGGCAAAGCCTTCGCTCCACTCGTCCGGCGGATAGTTGCTGCGGTGGACAGAGACGTCGGATGAAGCGCTTGTGCCAGCGCGCGACCAGAGGTGCACCTGCGGCGATCCGCTCCGCGCTGGCGCGCGCTTCCGTCTCGACGAACTCGTCGGCGACCACGCGTTGCACCAGTCCCTTTTCACGCGCCTCCTGCGCACCGAAGATCCGCCCCTCGAGCAGGATTTCGAGCGCTACGGCGGGACCGACCACCGACAGCGAGCCCGCTCAATTCGCCATAACCCATGGTGAGTCCGAGGCGGTTGATCGGTATACCGAAGCGGCTCGACTCGCCCGCAGATGCGAAGGTCGCACATCAACGCGACTTCGAGGCCGCCGCCGACGCACGCGCCGTGGATCATCGCGATGGTCGGATGGATGCATTCGCCGATCGCCTGCATGGTCGAATGGATCAGCTCGCCGTAGACGCGGCCCTGCGCCGCATCGGAGCGCACTTTCGGAAACTCGGTGATGTCGCGCGCCCGCACCAAAGGCTTTGCTACCCGCGCCGCGCAGGATCACGCAGCGCAGATCGGGTTCGAGCGAAAGCTCTCGCATCCGGCGCCCGAGCTCGCGCCACGACGACTCCGACAACGCGTTCAGGCTTTCGGGGCGGTTGAGAACGACGGTTGCCACCGGACCCTCGAGCTGCACCAGAACCGAGTCGGCCATGGTCGGCGCTGTTCAGTGAGTAGGAGAAGTCGATCAGCGCCATGCCGGTCACCGGGACGTCAGTCACCAGCATCAAGACCGCGAGCGGCACGGCGATAAAAATGCGCGCAGTCCTACGCGGCGTTGAGAGAACGCTCCGCGGAACGTGCGGAACCTGGAGAATCTTGCGCGGCGCGCGGCGAGGGCTCCGAGCCGGAGAGATAGGCCAGCGCGGCATCGACGCCGCCACGTTTATGCGGAACGCCACTGGCCGCGAGTCCCATTTCCACCCCGCAGAGCGTTCCACACAAAGTCAGGTCATTGAAAAGCCGAGGTGGCCGACTGCGAAATACCCTGACCAAGCAGGCGTCCCAGTCCCATCCCGAGGGACATGTCGTAGCGCGCGCAGCACGTCGCGCCGGAAAGCGTCCGCATCGTGTCCTTCCGGCATCATGATCGCGGTCAGCGAGCTGCTGTATTCCGCGGGGTTGCGGCAAAGGAGCTCGAGCCCCCATGCCCGCACCGCACGCCGCGTCGCCTCGGCGTGGCGATTGTGGCGCGCGAAATACGTTGGCGAGGCCCTCCTCGAGCAGCATGTCGATTGCCTCGTGCAATCCGTAGAGAAGATTGGTCGCCGGCGTGTAGGGAAAGTAGCCTATGGCGTTCGACGCGATAATCTCGTCCCAGCTCCAATACGACCTGGGCAGGCGCGCCTCTCTGCTCGCGGCCAGAGCCTTGTCGCTGATCGCGTTGAACGACAATCCCGGCGGCAGCATCAGCCCTTTCTGCGAGCCGGCGACGGTGACGTCCACGCCCCACTCCGCGTGCCGGTAGTCGATCGAGGCCAAGCGACGAAATGGTATCGACCATCAACAATGCAGGATGAGAGGCGCGGTCGATCGCCTGGCGGATGGGTGGGATCCGGCTGGTGACTCCCGTCGATGTTTCGTTGTGAACCACGAGCACGGCCTTGATCGCGTGGTCGCCGGTCCTGACTCAGCCGGGATTCGACTTCCGCCGCGTCGACGCCGCTTCTCCAGTCACCGGGCACGAAGTCGACCGCCAGCCCGAGCTTGTCGGCCATCTTGCGCCACAGGGTCGCGAAATGACCGGTCTCGAAACATAAGCACTCTGTCGCCCGGAGAGCGTATTCACCAGCGCTCGCCTCCCACGCGCCGGTACCCGAGGCGGGATAGATCACCACCGGCCCGTCGCAGGCAAACATCTTTTTTCAAGCCGTCGAGGATCGCCAGCGTCAGTCCGCGCGAACTCCGGGCCCGCGATGATCGATCGTGGGATGGTCGAGCGCGCGCAGGATCCGGTCCGGAACATTCGTCGGACCGGGTATTTGCAGAAAATGACGTCCGCTTGGATGATCGTCAGAGTCGCAACATCGGGTTCCCTTGCGGTGGCAGCTCGTTCTATTGTACAAGAGAGTTCTTCCCGCCGGCCGGCGAGCCTTCTTCCGCACCTGTCCATGAACGCACCGGTCGAGCACCCCGTCAGGATCGACTCGCGGCTCTCGCGTGCTGCGTCGCACAGCGCGCGCGCCGCTCGTGCGGCGGCTCACCAATGAATGCCGCGGTGACGTTCTGTTCGACATCGGATCGCGCGGACGCTACGCGACCGACGCTTCCATCTACCAGGTCTTTCCCATCGGCGTGCGTCGTGCCGAGTGACGAAGCCGACGCGCGGACCGCGCTGGCCATCGCGCGCGAGCTCGAGCGTGCCGATCCTTCCGCGCGGCGCGGGTCGTCGCAATGCGGGCAGACCGTCGGCGAGGCACTGGTGATCGATCACAGCAAATCGCTGCATGAGATTGTCGACTTCGACGCAAACGCGATGACAGTCATCGTTCAGCCGGGCGTCGTGCTCGATCAGCTCAACGCCTTCCTGCGTCCGCACGGGCTTTGGTTTCCCGTCGACGTGAGCACGTCGGCGCAGGCGACGATCGGCGGCATGGCCGGGCAACAATTCCTGCGGTTCGCGCTCGATCGAGTACGGCAACATGGTGCATAACGTGCTCGGCATCGACGCGATTCTGGCCGACGGCAGCGAAGTGCGCGTTCGGGCCGCCAGGCGAAATGCACGACGCGCCTCGCCGTGCACTGGCCGAGGCGCTCAACGGCGATCGGTGCGCGCGAGCACGACGAGATCGACGCGCATGGTCCCGAGATGCTGCGCGCGTCGGCGGCTACAACCATCGACGTGTTCGCATCCGCAGAGCGTGCGCCCCTATACGGCCGACGGCTCGGTCAACTTCGCCCACCTGCTGGTCGGCTCCGAGGGGACGCTCGCGCTACTTCGCGCGCTCAAGCTGCAGCTTGCCCGACTGCCGGCCAAGCAAGCGCGCTGGGCGTGGTCAACTTCCCGACGTTCTATCGCGCGGCGATGGCATCGCGCGCAGCACATCGTGACGCTCGAAGCCGACCGCGGTCGAGCTTCGTCGATCGCACCATGATCGATCTGGCGCGCGGCGAATCCGGCGTTTCGCGCCCGTCATCGACCGCTGCGCTGATCGGCGAGCCGGAAGCCATCCTGCTGGTCGAGTTTGCCGGTGAAGACAGCGGCGCGCAAAGCGAGCGCCTCGAGCGACTCGTCGAGCTGATGGGCGACCTCGGCCTGTCCGGACGCCGTCGGTGCGCGATCACCGACGCCGCGCGGCGCAGAAGCAGTTGTGGGACGTGCGCAAGGCCGGGCTGCAACATCATGATGTCGATGAAGGGCGACGGCAAGCCGGTGTCGTTCATCGAGGACTCGCGCGGTGCCGCTCGAGCACCTCGCCGAGTACACCGACGCGCCTGACGCAGGTGTTTCGAGAAGCACGGCACCGAGGGCACCTGGTACGCGCACGCCGTCGGTCGGCACGCTGCACGTGCGCCCGATTCTCGACATGCGTCGCGACGGCGCGCGCGAAGATGCGCGCGCATCGCCGAGGAGGCCGCCGCGATGGTGCGCGAATACAAGGGCGCCTACTCGGGCGAGCACGGCGACGGCCTGTGCGCGCGGCGAGTGGGTGGCGTGGCAGTTCGGCCCGCGCCTCACGCCGCGCGTTCGCCGAGATCAAGGCGCTGTTCGATCCGGACGGCCTGCATGAATCCCGGCAAGATCGTCGCGCCCGCCGCGGATGGACGATGCGACGCTGTTCCGCTTCGGCCCGGCTATCGCACGCGACCATTCGAACCGCGCTCGACTGAGTCGGCGTGGGATGTCATCGCGACCCGCGACGGCACGTACCGAGCCAGGTCCGGCGGAGACCCGGCGACGGTTTCGCCAGGCGCGATCGAGATGTGCAACAACAACGGCCATTGCCGCAAGTTCGACGCCGGAACGATGTGCCCGAGCTTTCGCGTCACCGCGCGATGAGCAGCACACGACGCGCGGGCGCGCCAACACTCTGCGCCTCGCGCTTGCCGGCCAGCTCGGACACGAAGACTCTCGCCGGCGATGCCGTGCGCGACTGCGCTCGATCTATGCGTGTCGTGCAAAGGCTGCCGGCGCGAGTGCCCGACCGGCGTCGATATGGCCAAGCTGAAGATCGAGGTTCTTGCCGCTCGCGACGCGCGCTACGGCGTGTCCTCCAGCAAGCGGCTCATTGCCTACCTGCCGCGCTACGCGCCGCCTGCCTTGAGCCGCGTGCCGTGGATCGCCAACCTGCGCGACCGGCTTCCGGGTGCCGCGCGCCTTTCCGAGCGCTGGCTGCGGCCTGTCGCAGCGGCGCTCGCTGCCGCGCTGGCACGCGGCCGTTCCTTTGCACCGCCGAGTCCGGTCGTCCACGTCCGCGTCGCGCGACGCCTCAGCCCGGCCGCGAGAGTCGTGTTGTTCGTCGACACCTTCAGCAATTACTTCGCGCAGCCGAGACGCGCGCGCCGCGACGCGCGTGCTCGAAGCCGCGCGGTTACACGGTGCGCGAGCCATGTCCTCGGTTCGGGACGGCCGCTTTGCTGCGGCCGCACTTTCTCGCCGCGGGAATGGTCGAGCAGGCGCGCGACGAAGCGCGGCGCACACTCGATGCGCTGCTGCCCTACGTGCGCGCCGCGGTGTCGCCATCGTCGGCCTGGAGCCGTCGTGCCTGCTCACCCGTGCGCGACGAATTCCTGACCTATCGCTTCGGCGAGGACGCGCACCTGCTGGCGCGAAACGCGCTGCTGTTCGAGGAATTTCTGGTGCGCGAGAAGGACGCGCGGACGGCTCTCGCTCAAGCTCAAGTCCTTGCCGAGCTCCGAGCACTACTGCACGGGCATTGCCATCAGAAAGCCTTCGCGGCTTTCGACGGCGGTAAGAAACCGTCCTGGAATGGATTCCGGGACCGAAGACGCGGGTGGTCGAATCGAGCTGCTGCGGGATGGCAGGCACATTTGGACTACGAAGCGAAACACTACGACGTGTCGATGAAAATGGCCGAGCTTAGCTTGCTGCCGGCGATACGCGCCGCGGCGCCTGAAACCCTGATCGTCGCCGACGGATTCAGTTGCCGCCATCAGGTTGCCGACGGAACCGGACGCGACGCACTGCATCGTCGCCAGGTACTCGAGCTGGCGCTGGACAGCGTCCAATAGTCGCCACCGAGTATGGAGCCGCGACGCCCCGACGACGCAGCGTTCCCTGCCCGCAATGCGCGAAAGCTGTCGAGTGGACCACGGAGAACCGCTTCCGGCCGTTCTGTTCCGAACGCTGCAAGTTGATCGATCTGGGAGCCTGGGCGTCCGGAGTCCTATCGCGCGCCGGTGGCCGAGGATCCGACGGAGCCGGATGACCCGGAGCCCGGGTCCGGCACTTCCTGACCCGCTGGTCCCATGCGCCGCGGCGAAGCGCGACCCCGTGCGCGCCGTGCAGCATTGCCTCGTTCGAGATCGGCGCGTACGAGCCCGCCGAGCGCGTAGACCGGCGAAGGGCATCCCTCGCGCGAGCTCCTCGAAGCGCTTCCACCCGAGCGGCGGTACCGCCGCATGCGAGGGCGTCGGCAGCACCGGGCCCAGCACCACGAAAATCGACTCCGATCTCGACCGCGCGCGGGAGCTTCGGCCTCGCCGTGGCACGATGTCCGCAGCAGAGCATTTCAGTCAGGCCGTCCCTGCGCGGCCATCAGACGACGCCGAGGTCAGTGCACTCCCGCGCAACCGAGTCGGCGCGCGAGATCGGTGTCGCCATTGAGCAGAATTCGTGCGCCGCTCGATTGCCCGAGGGCAAGGAGTTGCTTCGCGAATCGAGTAAGCCTCTCCTCGGTGAAGGATTTTTCGCGCAACTCGATAAGCTTGAGACCGCCTTCGATCGCGCTCCCGGCGCGCGCGAGAAAGGGCCCGACGCCCAGATCCTCAGCCATCGAAATCGCACAGACGCTCGGCAGCTCCAGCGAGCGCAACACGACTGCATTGGCGGGCAATAGCGGCGCGACGTCGAACGCCCCGGGTGTTTGCCAGGCGAGTGTCTGGCCGTCGCGGCCTCGCGGATTTCCGCGCCAGCCGAAGACACGAAAAAATTGAGCTCTACGTGCGCATGCGGATAGACATAGCGCTGCACCAGCCAAGGCACCGCGCGCGTGAGGGTGATCCCCAGCTCTTCATCGAGCTCGCGCGCCAGCGCATCGCGCGCGGATTCGCCGGCTTCGAGTTTTCCGCCCGGAAACTCCCAGTAGCCGGGATAGGGTGTTCCGGGCAGGCGCTGCGCGAGCAGCACCTTGCCGTCGTCGCGCACCAGGACCGCCGCCGCGACACGCAGCACGTGACCATCCTTCAGGTCGCTCACCCTCGCGGGGAACGCGCCCGCCTCCGCTTGCGCACGGCCCCTGTCCTTATGGACCCGAAGCGCCGACGCGCCCGCGCGATCGCGCGCGAATTGCCAGGCGACGCGTCCGCTGCGCGATCCGCGCTGCAGAGCGAACCGGATCGCGTCGCGATGCAGCGCCTCGACTGCTTTGCTTTGTCGTGGAAGCGAAACACCATGGTACGCGAGCCAGCCGTCGACCGCGGCGAGATAATCGTCCTGGCTGAACGGATAAAACGAAATCCACAGCCCGAATCGCTCGGAGAGCGAAGTCTTCTCCTCGACCGACTCGCCCGGATGAACTTCCTCGCCGACGTGCCGCGTTTCCAGGTTCTCGCTGAAATACTCAGGCAGCAAATGCCTGCGGTTCGACGTCGCGTAGATGAGCACGTTCGACGACGCGACGGCGATCGTGCCGTCGAGCATCACCTTGAGCGCCTTGTGGCCCGGCTCGTTGGCGTCGAACGACAGGTCGTCACAGAAGACCAGGAATCGCTCGCTACGGTCCGCGATCAGGTCGACGATGTCGGGCAGATCGACGAGGTCACTCTTATCGACCTCGATCAGGCGCAGACCCTTGTTGCCGTACTTGGCCAGCATCGCTTTGACCAGCGACGACTTGCCGGTGCCGCGCGAGCCCGTGAGCAGCACGTTGTTGGCGGGCAGGCCGGCGAGAAACTGACGCGTGTTGGCATCGATCACACGCTTGTGCTCGTCGATCGCAACCAGGTCGTCAAGGCGTATCACGTGCGGATGCATCACCGCATGCAGGTAGCCGCGCTCGCCCCGCTTGCGCCAGCGAAACGCTCGCGCTTTCCAATTTGGCTCCGGCAAGGGCGCGGGCAGCACCGATTCGAGGCGCGCGAGCACGGCCTCGGCGCGCGCCAGGAGCGCTTGCAAGGAATCGCGGTCGGACCGAGGCGCCTTCAATTTCAACTTCAACTTCGATAGTCCGCGTTGATGCTTACGTACCCATGCGAAAAATCGCACGTCCAGATGGTCGCTGCCGCTTTGCCGCGGCCCAATGAAACACGGACGCTGATTTCGGGCTTGGCCATGACCCGCTGGCCGTCCTCTTCGCGGTACGAGCCCGCGCGACCGCCGTCGGCGACCACGAGAACGTCGTCGAGCCAGAACGATACGCCGCTCGGATCGAGGTCGGCTATGCCGGCGTTGCCGATGGCACAGACGATCCGACCCAGGTTGGGGTCCGATGCGAAGAACGCGGTCTTGACCAGCGGTGAATGAGCGATCGTGCGGGCAACCCGGTCGCACTCGGAAGTGTCGCGTCCGCCTTCGACGGTAATGGTGATGAATTTGGTCGCACCCTCCCCGTCGCGCACGATCGCCTGCGAAAGCTCCACGGCAACTTCCTCCAGCGCAGCGCGCACCGCCGCGAGACGCGGGTCATCCGAGCGCTCGATCGGCCGCATGCGGCGCCTGCGCGGATGCCATCAGCACGAAGCTGTCGTTGGTCGACGTGTCGCCGTCGATCGTCACACGGTTGAACGATACGTCGGCGATCTCTGCAGCGAGCTCGCGAAGCAGAGCGGGCACTATCGGAGCATCGGTCGCGACAAACGCGAGCATGGTCGCCATGTTCGGAGCCATCATGCCGGCGCCTTTGGCGATGCCCGTGACCGTTACCGGCGTGGCATCGACGTCGACGCGGCGCGACGCGCCCTTGGGCACGGTGTCGGTGGTCATGATCGCGCGCACCGCCGCGTACCACCCGCCGGGCGTCAACGCGGCAGCGCAGCGCGGCAAGGCGTCGACGATTCTGTCGACCGGCAGCGGCTCCATGATGACGCCGGTCGAGAACGGCAAAACCTCCTCCGGCGCGCAATCTATCTGCCTCGCAACGGCGGCGCAGGTGAGTCGTGCGCGCCGCGAGCCCGGCGTCGCCGGTGCCGGCGTTGGCATTGCCGGCGTTGATCAAGAGCGCTCGCGTCTGACTGTCCTGCGCCAGATGCTCGCGGCAGACGATGACGGGTGCGGCGCAGAAGCGGTTTTGCGTGAATACACCCGACGCATGGCTGCCCGGCGAGAGCTTGACCAGCAGGACGTCATCGCGCGTCCAGCGCTTGATGCCGGCCGCGGCGGTGCCGAGCGTGATGCCGCGCACCGGAAGCAATTGCTCTCGCGTCGGCGGAATGTAGTTGACCGGCATCGGTTCGGCGACGGGCGTTCGACCTGCGCGAATTCTACCGCAGAGTCAGTGACCATCCAGACCGCCGCGGTGAATGAATGGCAAGCCGCCAGGCGACCGGTGCGCCGTGAACCAGGCGAACGCGAAGCCGGCGCCCGCCGCAGGCTCGCGACAGATCAACGAGTCGGCCGTGACAGTGCTTGTACTTCTTGCCCCGAGCCGCACGGGCACATGATCGTTGCGGCCGACCTTCTGCCCGGCGCGCGTGAACGGCGGCGGCGCGGTCGGCGGCGGCGGATCGTCCGGCGCCGCGGCCAGCGCCTGTTCATAGTCGGCGTGCTGGTAGCGCACGTTCGACACCGGCAGGCGGCTCCTCGACCGCCTGACATCCTCCGGGGTTTGGACCCGCACCGTCAGCACGATCTTGACGACGTCCTGCTTGATGCGATCGAGCATGTCCGAGAAGAGCTCGAACGCTTCCCGTTTGTATTCCTGCTTCGGATTCTTTTGCGCGTAGCCGCGCAGATGTATGCCCTGACGCAGGTGATCGAGCGCGGCGAGGTGCTCGCGCCAGTGCTGGTCGACCGTTTGCAGCATCAGGTTGCGCTTCGAACTTGTGGAACATCTCGGGGCCGACCAGCTCCACTTTGGCCTCGTATTGTTTTTCGCGGCCTCGCGCACGCGCTCACGCACATTCTCATCCGAGCAGCTCGGGCTCGGCCTTGAGCCATCAGGTCGAAGGGCACCTCGAGTTGGTAGTCGGCGGCGAGCGTCGACTTCGAGCGCCGGGAATGTCCCACTGCTCCTCGACCGACTCGGGCGGGATCGACAGGCGCACGGTGTCCTCGATCTGGCCCTCGATCATGTTGCGTATGGTTTCCGACGACGTCGTCGGTCTCGAGCAATTCGTTACGCTGCTGATAGATCACGCGACGCTGATCGTTGGCGACGTCGTCGTATTCCAGCAGCTGCTTGCGGATGTCGAAGTTGCGCGACTCGACGCGAGTCTGAGCCTTGGCGATCGAACGATTGACGATGGTGTGTTCGATCGGCTCGCCTTCGGGCATTTTCAGGCGCTGCATGATTCCCGAGAGGCGCTCGCCGCCGAAAATGCGCAGGAGGGGATCCTCGAGCGACAGGTAGAAGCGCGACGAGCCCGGGTCGCCCTGGCGTCCCGAGCGGCCGCGCAGCTGGTTGTCGATGCGCCGCGACTCATGGCGCTCGGTGCCGACGATGTGCAGACCGCCGGCAGCGATGACCTGATCGTGAAGGACCTGCCAATCGCCGCGCATCTTGCCGGATGCGCAGATCCCGCTCGGTCTGCGACACGGTTTCGTCTTCCCGAAGGAGCAGGATTTGCGGCTCGACCGCGCCGCCCAACACGATGTCGGTGCCGCGGCCGGCCATGTTGGTCGCGATCGTGACCATCTTCGGCCGGCCGGCCTGGGCCACGATCTCCGCCTCGCGGGCGTGCTGCTTGGCGTTGAGCACCTGATGCGGGAGCTTCTCCTTGTCGAGGATCGCCGCGAGCACCTCGGAATTCTCGATCGATGTCGTGCCGACCAGCACCGGCTGGCCACGATGGTGGCAATCCTTGATATCGCTGACGATCGCGTCGGCTTTTTCCTGGAAGGTCCGGAAAACGAGATCGTTCTCGTCTTTCCGGATCATCGGCAGATTGGTCGGGATCACCATCGTTTCCAGATGGTAGATCTGCTGAAACTCGAAAGCTTCCGTGTCCGCCGTACCGGTCATGCCGGCCAGCTTCGCGTACATGCGGAAGTAATTCTGAAACGTGATCGAGGCCAGCGTCTGGTTCTCGCGCTGGATGGCCACGCCTTCCTTGGCTTCGACAGCCTGATGCAGCCCGTCGGACCAGCGGCGCCCGGACATGAGTCGCCCGGTGAATTCGTCGACGATGATGACTTCGCCGTCCTGCACCACGTAGTGCTGGTCGCGATGAAAAGCGCATGCGCGCGAAGCGCCGCATACAGATGGTGCACCAGCGAAATGTTGTGAGCGTCGTAGAGGCTGCTGCCGGCCGGCAGCAGCCCGGCCTGATAGAGAATTCCTTCGGCGTGCTCGTGGCCTTCCTCCGACAGCAATACCTGGTGCGCTTTCTCATCGACCCAATAGTCGCCCTTCCCCGCTCCTCCTCCTGCCGAGTGAGCTTGGGCGCGAGCTCGTTCAGCCGGTAGTAGAGATCGACGTTGTCGTCGGCCTGGCCGGAGATGATCAGCGGCGTGCGCGCTTCGTCGATCAGGATGGAGTCGACTTCGTCGACGATGGCATAGACGAGACCGCGCTGCACTTTTTCCGTCGCATGGAAGACCATGTTGTCGCGCAGGTAGTCGAAACCGAATTCGTTGTTGGTGCCGTAGGTGATATCCGCCGCGTACGCCGCCTGCTTGAGGTCGTGGCTCATCTGCGACAGGTTGACGCCGACGGTCAATCCCAGGAAACGGTAGATCCGGCCCATCCAGTCGGCATCGCGCTGGGCGAGGTAATCGTTGACGGTGACGATGTGAACGCCGCGGCCGGTCAACGCATTGAGGTATGCGGGCAGCGTAGCGACCAGCGTCTTGCCCTCGCCGGTGCGCATTTCGGCGATCTTCCCGTAGTGCAGGCCCATGCCGCCGATCAGCTGCATGTCGAAGTGGCGCATCTGCAGGGTGCGCTTGCTGGCTTCGCGCACCACCGCGAACGCCTCGGGCATGACCGCGTCGAGCGTCTCGCCCTTCGCGACGCGCTCCTTGAGCGTCGGCGTCTTCGCCTTCAGCTCGTCGTCCGACAGCGCGGCTAATCGCCGGCTCCAGCGCGTTGATCTCTCGGACGACCTGCGCGTATTGCTTCAGAAGCCGCTCGTTCCGGCTACCGAAGATCTTGGTAAGAATATTGGGGATCATGAAGTCGGTATCTCAAGCCGCCGGGCAAAAACAAGGGGTGAGGACCCCTCACCCCTACCTGTCCATCGGCTGCCTAGGGCCGAAAAACGTGATGGCGCAGATGATCCGCTGCTCGCCCTAGCCCGTGGGTTGCAGGAAACGCGCCGGATTCTGCGGGACACCGTTCAAACGCACCTCGAAGTGCAGATGCGGGCCGGTCGATCGGCCGGTCGATCCTACTGTCGCTAGGCGCTGGCCGCGCATGACGAGGTCGCCCTCCTTGACCAGCAGCGTCGAGCAATGCGCGTAGCGGCTGACCAGCCCATTGCCGTGATCGATCTCGAGCATTTTACCATAGGCGGGATGGACGTCCGCGTAGATGACCTTGCCGCTCGCGGCGGCGTCGATCACCGTGCCGGCCTCGGCCGGAAAGTCGATCCCCTCATGAAAGCTCTTCTGTCCGCTGAACGGATCGACGCGCCAGCCGAAGTTGGACGAAAACCAGCCACCTTCGATCGGCGACAGCGTCGGCAGGAATTTCTTGTTGGCCGAGTCGGTCACCACCAGTGCCTCGAGCACGCCGAGCTGATCGGAACGCTCGTCGACCTGGCGCGACAACTGGCTCAGCATCGCAGTGAACTCGTCCACCGTGAAATCGCGCCGCAAGCGTGGGCGCCGGGCCGCCGCGGCCGGGTGTCGATCCCGGCTCCAGCGCCGGCAATTCCTGCGGCTTCAATCCGGCAAGCCTTGCCAGCCGCTCGCCAAGGCTGTCGAGCCTCAGCATCTGCGCCTGCAGGTCGCCGAGCTTCATCGCCATCGCGCTCAAGTGGCCCTGCGACGACCTCCTCGGTCCTCTGCGCCTCCTGCCGCTGATCGGCGAGGATGATGGCCTGCAACAGCGGATGATTGATCGACGCAGCGTAGCGCAGCGTCACGTAGTTGAATATGAGCGTGAAGCGACAGGAGCAGCAGCAGGATGGCGAAGCTTCCGACCGCCCAGTGTCGCCAGTCGAGGGTAAGCGTGCGCGCGCGAACGGTGGCGCTGGAGACGAAGATTATGTTCAAATTGCTTTGCTCCCGTGGTGTTCGCTCCCGGACCCCGGTCGCGGAACGCTTTGCGGATACCGTCCCATGCGCCGACTCCATCAGATCCTAAAAGGCGAATCCACACTCGACGATCTGTTGCAGCGCCACCGGCGTGAAGCCGCGCTGCAGGATCGCGTCCAACAAGCCCTGCCTCCGGCGCTGGCGAAACACGTCGCCGTCATCGACGCAAGATCGGCGGAGCTCGAACTGGGTGCTGCAAGCGGCGCGGCCGCCGCGCTACTGCGCCAGCATGCTCCGGAACTTCGAAGCGCGCTAGTACGTGCGGGATGGGAATTTACTGGAATACGGGTTCGCGTGCAAGCCCGCCTGGCGCGCGAATCTCTACCGAAGTCACCTCAAGAAACAACTAGATAACGCGTCCGCGGCCACGCTGCTGATGCTTGCCGCGGAGCTCGGCGAGTCGCCGCTTGCGCAAGCGCTGCGACGGCTTGCGAGCATGCGATCGCGCACGGACGACTCAGTTGACAACGGACGCCACGGCGACGAGCCGCTCGAAGGCGTAGAAGACGAGAACCCCGAGCAATAGAAAGATGGTGTATTTGACGACCTGCCAGATAAAGCGCAAATAGCGCCGGTCGCGTTTGAAGATATAGAACGCCAGCGCAACGCGATGGCCGCCAGCGCCAGGAACAGCAGGAATCGAACAAGGACGCAGCGGGAACACTCTACGTCAGCGCGAACCTCTCTACGGGCTCAGCGCTCACGCGCGCTAGCGTCAGGCCCCCTGCACCTGCCACGACCGGAATGCGCTCGGCACGTCCGCGGGCACATCGAAGGTGACCAGCTCCCAGGCTTCCGGTCGCGAGAGCAAGGCGCGCGACAAGGCGTTGTTCAGCCCGTGACCGGATTTGTAGGCGGTGTATTTGCCGATCAACGGGTGTCCGAGCAGATACAGATCGCCGATCGCGTCGAGCACCTAGTAGCTTGGCGAATTCGTTGTCGTAACGCAGCCCCTCGCTGTTAAGGATGCGCGTTTCATCGAGCACGATCGCATTCTGCAGGTTGCCCCCAGGATAAGGCCTGCGGCACGCAACGCCTCCACGTCCTGCATGAAGCCGAAGGTTCGAGCGCGGCTGACTTCCTTGATGTACGAATGCTCGGCAAAATCGATCGCGACGTGGCGGTTCTCCGATCCGAACACCGGGTGCGGGAAATCGATGGTGAAATCGAGCATGAACCCCTGATGTGGATCGAAGCGCGCCCACTTGTCGTCTTGCCGCGCTTCGACGGCCGACTTGATCCGCAGATAGCGTTTGGGTCGCGACTGCTCGACGATGCCGGCCGACTGCAGCAGAAAGACGAACGGGCCCGCGCTTCCATCCATGATCGGGATCTCGGGACCGGCAACATCGACGTGCAAATTGTCGATTCCCAACCCGGCAAGCGCCGACATCAGGTGCTCTACCGTCGAGATTCGAGCTCCGTCCTTTTCCAGCGACGACGACAGGCGCGTGTCGCCGACATTGCGAGCGTCAGCGGCTATCGTTACCGGTTTGGGCAGATCGGTACGGTGGAAAACAATGCCGGTATCCGGCGACGCGGGGCGCAGCATCAGTCTCGACGCGTACGCCGGTGTGCAAACCAACACCGGTCGACTTGATCTTGTTCTTGAGCGTGCGCTGTCTGAGCATCGTAGAGAGCCCTCGCCGCGATCCGATAAAACTGCCCGAAAGCACGACGGTTCAATGGCTTACGTCATGTTACCACATCCGCGGTCGGTATCGCCGGACGAACGCATTTCGTTACACACGACGAGACTACTTGTCATGGTCCAGACCGCGCCGTTCAGTCGGCCTGCTTGCGCAGGAATGCCGGGATATCGGCAGGGTCGAACGCCGATGCTCCGCTTGCCGGCGCCGCCGCGCGACCGCGCCGAACCACCGCCGGGGTCTTGTCCAGACTGTCATAGTCGACGTTTCCCACGTGCATGCCGATCCCGTCGGTGCCGGTACGCTCGACCACCTGGTCGACGACTTCGAGCCGCGGCTGCCGCCGCCTTGGCCACGGCTCCGCCCAAGCCGGTAGCGATCATGGTCACGCGCAATTCGTCGCCGATCGAGTCGTCGATGACCGTGCCGACGATGACCAGGGCTTCGTCCGCGGTAAATTCCTTGATTGTCTCCATCACCTGATGGTATTCCTTCATCTTCAGTCCGGACGACGCGGTGATATTGACCAGCACGCCGCGCGCTCCGGAAAGATTGACCTCCTCCAGGAGAGGGCTGGCCACGGCGCGCTCGGCCGCGAGCTGGGCTCTGTCGGCGCCCGCCGCCGTTGCCGAGCCCATCATGGCCATGCCCACCTCCGACATCACCGTGCTGCACGTCGGCGAAGTCGACGTTGACCAGTCCCGGATTGTTGATGACCTCGGCGATGCCGGAGACGGCGCTGCGCAGAACATCGTTGGCAGCGGCATAGGCGTCCAGCACCGAGACATCCTCTCCCAGCACCTGCATCAGCTTGTCGTTGGGAATGATGATCAACGAGTCGACGCATTTCTTGAGCTCTTCGATGCCCGCGTCGGCGACCCTCTGCCTCTTGCCCTCGAACTTGAACGGCCGGGTCACGACCGCGACGGTCAGAATGCCGCGGTCCTTCGCCACCTGCGCGACGATCGGCGCGGCCCCGGTTCCCGTACCGCCGCCCATGCCGGCGGTGATGAACAGCATATCGGCGCCATCGATCATCTCCGCGATGCGATCCTTGTCTTCCATGGCCGCATCGCGCCCGATCTCAGGACGCGCTCCGGCACCGAGTCCGCGCGTGAGGCTGCTGCCGAGCTGCAATTGAATCCGCGCGGTCGAGCGCTTGAGCGCTTGCGCGTCGGTATTCGCGGCGATGAATTCGACGCCCGGCAGTCCTTTGCCGATCATGTGCTCGACGGCGTTACCGCCGCACCCGCCGACGCCTATTACTTTGATGACCGCTTCCTGCGGGTTCTGGTCGATGATTTCGAACATGGTGTGCTCCTTCTCCTGTCTGATTGCTAAAGTAACTCCAACGTCGAAGCGCGAGCCGGCTGGCTTGTTGCTTGCTCGTCATGCACGACATCCGCCTCGAGGGAAGACGCCTTGCACCCGCCGACCGCGCGCGATCTCAAAAATTCGCCTTGAACCATTGCCTCATCCGTTCCGCGACATTGCCCAAGCCCTTGCCCTGTGCGCGTGCCAATTCCGCGCGCAGGAATTGTTCTCGCCCGTCGAGCAGCAAGCCGACGGCAGTGGCGTAACGCGGGCTGCGCACGACGTCCGCGAGCCCGCCGACATACGCCGGAACGCCGATGCGCACGGGAAGGTGAAACACTTCCTCGCCCAGCTCCACCATCCCTGCAGCAGCGCCGAACCGCCGGTGAGGACGATGCCCGACGAGAGCAGCTCCTCGAGGCCGCTGCGCGCGCAATTCGGCCTGCGCCAGCGTGTAGAGCTCCTCGATCCGCGGCTCGATCACTTCCGCCAGCATCTGGCGCGAGAGCTTGCGCGGACCGCGCTCACCGACGCCCGGCACTTCGATCACGTCGTTGGGATCGGCGAGCTGCCGCAGCGCGCAGCCGTGGCGCAGCTTCAGCTCCTCGGCTTCCTTGGTCGGCGTGCGCAAGGTCATTGCGATGTCGTTGGTCACCTGATCGCCGGCGATGGGAATCACCGCCGTGTGACGTATCGCGCCGCCGGTGAAGACCGCCAGATCGGTCGTCCCGCCGCCGATGTCCATGACGCAGACGCCGAGGTCCTTCTCGTCCTCGTTCAGCACCGCGAGCGCGGAGGCCAGCGGCTGCAGCATGACGTCCTTCACCACCAGGCCGCAGCGCCGCACGCACTTGGTGATGTTCTCGACCGCGGAAACCGCTCCGGTGACGATGTGCACCTTCACCTCGAGCCGGACGCCGCTCATTCCCAGCGGCTCGCGCACGTCTTCCTGCCCGTCGACGATGAATTCCTGCGGCAGGATGTGCAGCACCTGCTGATCGTTGGGAATCGCGATTGCCTTTGCCGTCTCCACGACGCGGTCGATGTCGGCCTGAGTGACTTCCTTTTCCTTGATCGCCACCATCCCGCTGGAATTGAGGCTTCTGATGTGGCTTCCCGCGATGCCCGTGAAGACTTCGGTGATCGCGCAATCGGCCATCAGCTCGGCTTCTTCCAGCACGCGCTGGATCGAGGCCATGGTTGCCTCGATGTTGACCACGACGCCTTTTTCAGCCCGCGCGAGGGCTGCGTTCCGAGGCCGATGATGTTCAGCTTCTTGTCGGGCGTGATCTCGGCGACGATGGCAACGATCTTCGACGTGCCGATGTCGAGTCCGACGATCAGGTTTTTCGCGTCTCTCACCATGCGTCTTTCACCATGCGTCTTTCACAGTGTCTCTTTCGGTGGATCACGGCTCATGCAGCCTTCTTCATGGCGCGTTCCTTGAAGCCGGGAACGCGCGCGGCAAAACCGTTGCGATATCGCAGGTCGGCGTATTCGACGCGAGTGCCGGCACGGGCGAGCGCGCCGACGGTCCTCGCGTAATAGCCGACGAAGCGGTTGAGCCGTTCTGCCGGCTCGCTTCGCCCCAGCGCGATGGTCAGCGCCGGCGCCGCGGCGGTCTTGAGCTTCCAGCCTCCGCGCGCGGACAGCCGCATCTCGCCGATGGTCAGGCCGGCGCGCCTCGAGGGCAGCGCCGAATTCCACGAAGCGCGCGCTCATTTCTCGGGCGCCGCCCTCGGGTCCGGATGAACTGCGGCAGCTCGCCGTCGTAGTCCGCGATGAACACTTCGCCCTCTTTGTTGACGAGCGCGTTGTCGTTCCAGCGCGCAAGCGGCGAGTGCTCGGTGACGAATATCTCGAGGCGATTCGGCCATTGCCGCCGCAGCGCCACGGCACGCACCCAAGGCACGCGTTGCAGCGAGTCGCGCGCCTCGGCAAGCTTCATGGTGAAGAAAGTGCCCTGAAGCTCTTCGCGAACGACTGCCTCGAGATACGCGGGATTGACCCGCGACAACGCGCCCGCGACCACAATCTCTCGCAGCGCGAACGCAGGTTGGCGCACGGCCCACGCCGTTGCCGCCCAGCAAAGCAACCCGAGCGCAAAGAGAGCGATCGCAAACGCCACCGCGTTCAGCTGCCGCGGGTTATCCCACATGCGCGCCTCGCAAAATTTCCACGCACAGGTCGGGGAATTCCATCCCTTCGCGGCGCGCCGCCATCGGCACCAGGCTGTGCGTGGTCATGCCGGGAGACGTATTCACCTCGAGAAACTTCCAAGCCCCGCTATCCTCGAGGATGAGATCGACCCGTCCCCAGCCGCTGCAACCGACGATTCCGTACGCCTCCAGCGACTGCACCTGATCGCGGTCTCGACGCCCGCGTCGATTCCCGATGGACAGAAATATTTCGTTTCGTCGGAAAAATATTTGTGGTGATAGTCATAATTGCCCTGCGGCGCATCGATCCTGATCAGCGGCAGCGCGCGGTCGCTCAGAATCGATGCGGTCAGCTCTGATGCCGGCGACGAGCTCTTCCACCAGCACCAGATCGTCGTGCTCGGCCGCCGTCCGGTAGGCGATGGCGAGCTCATCGTGATCGATGCCGGCGACGCGCGTGATGCCGATGGTCGAGCCCTCGCGCGCCGGTTTGACGATCAGCGGCAGCCCGAGCTTGGCCACGACCGCCCACCAATCCGTGCCTGCATCCACCACTTCGTATCGCGGTGTCGGAATGCCGCTGGCGATCCAGACCAGTTTGGTGCGCCACTTGTCCATCGCCAGCGCGGAAGCCATCACACCGCTGCCGGTATAGGGAATACCGAGCACTTCCAGCGCGCCCTGGACCGTGCCGTCCTCGCCGTAGCGGCCGTGAAGCGCGATAAACACCCTTTGAAAGCCATCGGGTTTGAGATCGCACAGCGCCCGCTCGGCCGGATCGAAGGCGTGCGCGTCGACGCCCTTGCTTTTCAACGCGGCGAGCACGGCGTTGCCCGACAGAAACGAGATCTCTCGCTCAGACGATGGGCCGCCCATCAACACGGCAACCTTTCCGAACTCGCTCATCCAGCCACCCCGATAATCCGCACTTCGGGCTCCAGCGTGACGCCGGTCTTTTCGGCGACGACCTTGCGCACATGCGCGATCAAGGCTTCGATATCGGACGCGCGCGCCTTGCCGTTCGGATTGACGATGAAGTTCGCGTGCTTCTCCGAAACCAGAGCTCCGCCGATGGCATGCCCCTTGAGGCCGCAGGCTTCGATCAATCGCGCCGCGTGATCGCCTTCGGGATTGCGGAACACCGATCCCGCATTCGGCAGGTTGAGTGGCTGCGTCGCGATACGCTTCGCCAGCAGCTCCTTGATGCGCTGCCTTGCGCGCGTCGAATCGCCATGCGGAAACCGGAACCATGCCGCGGTGAACACTCCGTCGATGGACCCGCCATCGGCGCGAAGGACGCTGCGATAGGCGATGGCAAAATCCCGCGGCTCGAGGACCGCGAACGTCCCGTCGCGCTTCGCGAGCTCGACCTTGGCCACGTGCGGCCAGGTCTCACCGCCATAACAGCCGGCGTTCATCGCCAGCGCTCCGCCGACGGTTCCCGGAACACCGGCAAGGAATTCGGCCTCGGCGCAATCGTGCATCGCGGCGAAACGGGCGAGCTTCGGGCTTGCCACGCCGGCTTCCGCGTATACGAGTCCATCGGCAATGGCGAGCACGCCTCCCGGGGCATGCATCAGCACGACGGCGCCGCGGACGCCACCGTCGCGAACCAGCAAGTTGCTGCCGAGTCCGATGACGGTCAGCGGTTCGTCCTCGGGCAACTGGCGCAGGAACAGCGCAAGGTCGTCGCGGTCCGCCGGAGCATAGGCCAAGTCCGCCTTGCCACCGCAGCGCCACGCAATGTGTCGCGCCAGCGGCTCGTCACGGCTGAGCTTGCCGCGCATGCCGGTGAATTGAAGTGGCTCGGTCATGATCATGTGCTGGCGGCCACGAGCGGCGAAACCTGCCCGATGGATCCCGCACCCATCGTCAGCACCACGTCGCCATCGCGGGCCATGGCGCGTATGGCGGCCGGCATCTCGGAGACGTCTTCGACGAACACCGGCTCGATCCTGCCGCCGATGCGCAATGCGCGGGTCAGCGCGCGTCCGTCGGCGGCGACGATCGGCGCCTCGCCGGCCGGATAGACCTCGGCCACCAGCAGCGCGTCGGCGGTCGACAGGATCTTGACGAAATCCTCGAACAGATCGCGCGTTCGCGTATAGCGGTGCGGCTGGAACGCGAGCACCAGCCGTCGCCCGGGAAAGCTGCGGCGCACCGCGTCGAGCGTCGCCGCCATTTCGGTGGGATGGTGGCCGTAGTCGTCGATCAGCGTGAACGAGCCGCCGCGCGGAATCGCGATCTCGCCAAAGCGCTGAAAGCGACGACCGACGCCTTTGAACTCCGACAAGGCTTTGGCGATTGCCTCGTCGGCAACGCCAGCCTCGCGTCCCACTGCGATGGCGGCAAGCGCATTCTGGACGTTGTGCACGCCGGCAAGATTGAGCTCCACCGACAGCGCCGGGACGTTCGCTTTGGTCGCCACGAAGCGCATGCGCCCGCCCGCGTGATCGACTTCCTGCGCTCGAAGTTGCGCGTCTTCGGCAAATCCATAGGTGACAATGGACTTGGTGATCGCCGGAATGATGTCGCGAACGTGAGCATCGTCGATGCACAGCACCGCGGTGCCGTAGAAAGGCAGCCGTTGCGCGAAATTGACGAAGGCTTCCTTGAGCTTCGCGAAATCGTGCTGGTAGGTCTCCATGTGGTCGGCGTCGATGTTGGTGACGACCGCCAGCACCGGTTGCAGGACCAGAAACGACGCGTCCGATTCATCGGCTTCGGCAACCAGGAACTCGCCCTTGCCCAATCTCGCGTTGGCATCCGCCGAGACCAGCCGGCCGCCGATGACGAACGTCGGATCGAGTCCGCCCTCGGCCAGGACGCTGGCGATCAGACTGGTGGTCGTCGTCTTGCCGTGCGTGCCCGCCACGGCGATCCCCTGCTTGAGCCGCATCAATTCCGCCAGCATCAATGCGCGCGGCACCACCGGAATGTTCTTTTCCCGGGCCGCGGCGATCTCCGGATTGTCGGCAGGCACCGCGGCCGACACCACGACGACATCGGCACCGGCAATATTGTCGGCCGCGTGCCCCGCGGCGATGCGGGCGCCCAGGGCAGTAAGACGGCGCGTCACGGCCGTCGCCGCGACGTCCGATCCGCTGACCTGATATCCCTGCGTCAGCAGCACTTCGGCGATGCCGCTCATGCCCGCGCCGCCGATGCCGACAAAATGAACGCGCTTGACTTTGTGCTTCATCGCGATTGCGCCAGTTCCATGCACGCGTCGGCGACCCGCTCGGTTGCATCGGTGCGCGCCACGCCGCGCGCCGCGATGGCCATTGCCAGCAGGCCTTCGCGGTCATAAGCCGCGAGCATGTCCGCGAGCAGCTGCGGCGTCAGCTCGGACTGGGGCACCAGGCTCGCGGCGCCGGCGTCGACCAGGAAACGCGCGTTATGCGTCTGCTCATCGGCAATCGCTCCCGGAAGAGGCACGATCAAGCTACCCACGCCCACCGCGGCGACTTCGGCGACGGTGAGCGCGCCGCCGCGACAAATGACCAGATCGGCGTCGGCGTAGCGGCGCGCCATGTCGGCGATGAACGGAAGGCACTCCACGGCGGCGCCCACTTCCGCGTACGCGCGACGAACCGCGTCGATGTGTGCTTCGCCGGCCTGATGCGTCACCTGCGGACGCTGCGACGGGGCCAGCAGTGCCAGCGCTGCCGGAACGCGCTGGTTCAAAGCCACGGCTCCCAGGCTGCCACCGAGAACGAGCAGCTTGAGCGGCCCCTTTCGTCCGGCGAAGCGCTGCTCGGGTCGCACTACGGCGACGATGTCGTCGCGCAGCGGATTGCCGACCCACCGCACTTTCGCTGCATGCTTGCCGTGCAGCGCATCCGGAAAGCCGAGCAGGATGCGATCGGCGCCAAAGGCAAGAATGCGATTGGAAAGACCGGCGACCGCGTTGGCATCGTGTATCGCCAGCGGCCGTCCCCACGCGACGCCCATCAGCGCGCCCGGGAACGAAGCGAATCCGCCGAGACCGAGCACCACGTCCGGCGCGCGGCGGCGAATCACGCGCAGGCTTTGCCAGAATGCGAGCAGCAGCGAGAATGGACCGAGCAGCAAGCGCTTGAGTCCCTTGCCGCGCACGCCGCCGAAGCGTATCGCTTCGAAGTCGACGCCGTGCTGCGGCACCAGCCGCGCCTCGATGCCGTCGCGCGTGCCGAGCCAAAATACCTTACAACCTTTGGCGATGAGTCGCGAAGCGACGGCGAGGCCCGGGAAAACGTGGCCACCGGTTCCGCCAGTGGTGATCATGACGGTGGCGCTCATACGGTGAATCCTCGCAGCAGCCGCCGGTTCTCGAAATCGACGCGCATCAGGATGGCGAGCGCGAGGCAGTTGGCGACAATGCCGCTGCCGCCAAACGACAACAGCGGCAGCGTCAGTCCCTTGGTGGGCAGCACGCCCATGTTCACGCCGATATTGATAAAGGTCTGCACACCGAGCCAGATGCCTATTCCGTGGGCCACCAGCGCCGAAAAGGCCGGTCCAGTCGCGCCGCCTGACGCCCGATCGCGTACGCGCGGATCAGCAACCATGCGAACAGGACGATGACCAGCGTCACGCCGGCGAAGCCGAGCTCCTCCGCCACCACTGCGAGCAGGAAGTCGGTGTGCGCTTCCGGAAGGTAGAGCAGTTTCTCGACGCTGGCGCCCAGGCCCACACCCAGCCATTCGCCGCGACCAAATGCGATCAGCGAATGCGTCAGCTGATAACCCTTGCCCAGCGGATCCGACCACGGATCGAGAAAACCGGTAAAGCGTTGCAGCCGATACGGCGCGAAGCGGATCATCATCCACAGCGCGACCGGAAGCAGAAAGCCGAGCCCGATCAGGAGACGCCAGTCGAGGCCGCCGAGAAACAGGATGCCGAAGGCGATCGCGACGATGACCACACAGGCGCCGAAATCCGGCTCGTGCAGCAGCAGCGCACCGATTGCGATCATCACCGCCAAGAGCGGCAGAAAGCCCTTGAGCAAGGTTTGTCGAAGCGGCTGCTCGGCGTGGAGGAACGACGCCTTGCGCACGGCGTAGCTCGCCGCATACAGCACCACAAAGAGCTTCATCAATTCCGACGGCTGGAGATTGACGACGTAAAGCGACAGCCAGCGCTTGCTGCCGTTCACCTGCTTGCCGAGAGCGGGAACGAGCACCGCCACCAGAAGCAGCGCACCGAGCATGAACAGATACGGCGCGGCGCGCCGCCAGCCTCTGAGCGGCACCTGGAAGGCGACGAGCGCCGCCAACAGCCCGACCACCACGAACACCGTGTGCCGGGCAAGGAAATACCAGGGCCGATAACCCGTGTTTGCCGACGCCTCGGCCATCGCAATCGATGCCGAGTACACCATCACCAGCCCGATCGCGAGCAGCAGCAAGGAGGCCCACGCCAGCGTGACGTCGTAGTTGAGCATCGCCCGACCCTCGCGCGGCAGCGCGCCGAGCGCAGAGAACCGCGGCAATGTCGACAGGAGGCCGGCATCTCTAGGCATGCGCGCTCTCCACGGCGTGCGCCGCCACGGCAGCCTTGAACCGATCGCCGCGCTCCAGGTAATCGCGGAACATGTCCAGGCTTGCGCATGCCGGCGACAACAGGACCGCGTCGCCGGTCCGGGCATGGGCGATCGCGCGCGCCACCGCGACTTCGAGCAACGGCGCAAACTCGATCGCCGGGGTCACGCCCGACAGGGCGGCCGCAATCGTCGGTGCGTCGCGTCCGAGCAGCACCACCGCCCGGCAATGGCGTTCGACGCTCGATCGGAGCGGCAGAAAATCCTGTCCCTTGCCGTCGCCGCCGGCGATCAATACCGATGGGCGGCCGATGCCTTCCAACGCGGCCAAGGTCGCGGCGACCGTCGTTCCCTTGGAGTCGTTGACGAACAGAACTCCGCCGATGTCGGCGACGCGTTCCATACGATGCGGCAGCCCCTGAAACGCGGTAAGCGCCGCCAGCACCGCGGTATCGATCCCGCCCACCGTCGAGGTAAGCGCAAGCGCCGCCAGCGCGTTCAGCGCGTTGTGATGCCCGACAAGCGCGAGCGCGTGCGTGGCAACCAGCAAGGTGTCGCCGCGCGAGAGCCAGATTGCATCGGAGCCGCTCTGCTCGACCAGCCCCCAGTCGCGCTCGGTCGCGGGCGCACCGGCACCGAACGTTTGCACCACGCGATCGGGAATGCGCATGGCGAGCGACCGCGGATCATCGCGGTTGAGCACTTGCTCTCCGCCGCCGATGAAAATGCGCTCCTTCGCTGCTGCGTAAGCGTCGATGCCGGGATAGCGATCGAGATGATTCTCGGTGACGTTGAGCACCGTCGCCGCGGTGGGTTTGAGGCTGTTGGTGGTTTCCAGCTGGAAGCTCGACAGCTCGACCACGAACACGTCCGGCCACGGTGCGCCGCCTTCGTGCTGCGCGAGGCGCCTCGAGCACCGGCTCGCCGATGTTGCCGATGACCTCTGCCGTGAGACCCGCCGCCCGAACCAGCTCGCCGGTCAGCGCCGACACGGTGGTCTTTCCGTTCGAGCCGGTGACCGCCAGCACCCGTTGACGCGGCGGCAGCGCGCGGGCGAAGAGCTCGATGTCGCCGACCAGCTCGACACCGCGCGCGACTGCGCGCCTGGATCGCCGGAAGCGCTTTGGCGATGCCCGGACTGATCACCACCAGATCGGCCCCGGCAAACGTCGCGTCGGTAAAGGGTCCCTTGAGGATCGGCACCCGGGCCAGCTCGGTGGCGAGCTCTCTCGCTCGCGGTGGATCGGCGCGCGTATCGGCGACGGTGACGTGCGCGCCACGGCGTGCGGCCCAGCGCGCGGCCGATAGGCCCGTTGCCCCGAGCCCCAGAACGACCACCTTCCGATTGCGCCAGGTTGTTGTCATCTCAGCTTCAAGGTCGTAAGCCCGAACAACACCAACAGCATGGTGATGATCCAGAACCTCACCACGACCTGATTCTCTTTCCACCCCTTGAGCTCGTAGTGGTGATGAAGCGGCGCCATGCGAAAGACACGTCTGCCGGTAAGCTTGAATGACACGACCTGTATGACCACCGACAGCGTCTCGACGACGAAGACCCCGCCCATGATGGAGAGCACGATTTCCTGGCGCACGATGACGGCGATGGCGCCCAGTGCCGCGCCCAGGCCCAGCGCGCCGACGTCGCCCATGAACACTTCGGCCGGATAGGCGTTGAACCACAGGAAGCCGAGGCCCGCGCCGGCGATCGCCGCGCAGAACACCGTCAGTTCGCCCGCGCCGGGAATGTGCGGCAGGAAAAGATACGACGAAAAGTCGGCGCGCCCGGTGACGTAGGCAAAGATCCCCAGCGCGGCGCCGACCATCACCGTCGGCATGATCGCCAAGCCATCGAGCCCGTCGGTGAGATTGACCGCGTTGCTGGAACCGACGATGACGCAATAGGACAAGACGATGAAGCCCCAAACGCCGAGTGGATAGGACACGGTCTTGAAGAAGGGGACGATCAGATCCGCCTTGGGCGGCAAGTCGAGGTTGAAGCCGCTCGACAGCCAGGCAAAGAAGAGCTGCGGGACCTGTGCGGTCGACGGCGACGAGACCGAAAACGCGAGGTACAACGCCGCGATGAGCGCGATCAGCGACTGCCAGAACAACTTCGCCCGCACCGAAAGGCCCTTTGGATTGTTGTGCACGACCTTGCGGTAATCGTCGATCCATCCGATCGCGCCAAAGCCGATCGTCACCAGCAGCACCACCCACACAAACCGGTTGCGAAGATCCGCCCAGAGCAGGGTCGTGATGACGATCGACACCAGGATCAGCGCGCCGCCCATGGTCGGCGTTCCGGCTTTGGTCAGGTGCGTTTGCGGCCCATCGTCGCGAACCGATTGTCCGATCTTGTATTGCGTGAGTTTCCTGATCATCTTCGGCCCCACCACGAACGAGATCATCAGTGCGGTCATCGTCGCGAGCACCGCGCGCAACGTGATGTAGCCGAAGACGTTGAACGTTCGGATGTCGGCCGCTATCCAGTTGGCGAGCGCGAGCAGCATCAGCGGTCACCTGCCGTCGGTTCTCGCAGCTCTCCGAGTCGCTCGATCACGCGCTCCATTGCCATGAAGCGCGAACCCTTGACGACAACGGTCGTTCCGCGTTGCAGCGCCGCGTTCAGGTCGTGGACGAGCGAATCCTGATCGGCGTAGTGCTTGCCGCCCGCGCCGAATGCAGCGACCGCGTGCGTCGCCAGATCTCCTACCGTCAGCAGGCGATCGACTCCGGCGGCGCGCGCGTATTCGCCGATTTCTCGATGGAACGCCGGGCCCTGATCGCCGACTTCTCCCATGTCGCCCAATACCAGCCATTTCGCGCCCCCGCGTTGGTCAGCACCGCGATCGCCGCCTTGACCGAATCGGGATTGGCGTTGTACGTGTCGTCGATGATCGTCGCACCGTTGACGCCGATACGCGTGTGCAATCGGCCGGAGATCGGTCGAAACGCGGTCAGCGCGATGGCCGCGGCGCCGACGCTCGCGCCCGCAGCAGTGGCGGCGGCGATTGCCGCCAGCGCATTGGAGACATTGTGCCGGCCAGGAGCCTTCAGCTCGAACGTCGCGGCACCTTCGGGAGTCGTGACCTCGACGCTGCTCCCCCATAGCCTTGTTTCACAGCGCGCGCTGATCGCTGCCGGTGCGCGCAATCCGAAATCGCGCACGATCAACGAAGCGCCGTCGGCGTTGCGACGCGCCACGACTTCGCGCCAGAACACCGCGAAGTCGTCGTCGGCATTGATCACCGCGATGCCGTGCTCGGGCAGCGCGCCGAGCAGGGATGCGTGCTCCGCGGCGACGTCGGCGACGCTCTTCATGAATTCCTGGTGCTCGCGCTGGGCGTTGTTGATCACTCCGATGGCGGGCTGCGCGACCGCGGAAAGCGTTGCGGTTTCGCCGGGATGATTCATTCCGATCTCGATTGCGGCCGCGGCGTGGGCGAGGCGCAGGCGCAGTATCGTCAAAGGCAGGCCGATCTCGTTGTTGAGGTTGCCGGCCGTCGCGAGCACATGGTCGGCGCCGAATTGCACCCGCAGGATGGCCGCGGTCATTTCCTTGACGGTGGTCTTGCCGTTGCTGCCCACGATTCCGGCAATGGGGAGCGAGAAGCGACGCCGCCAGAACTTCGCCAGCGCGCCGAGCGCCTTGATCGGGTCGGCAACGCAGAGGATCGTTTCGGCCGCGGCGTTGCGCACCGCGGCAGCGAGCTCTGCCGCGCGGTCCAAGGCGACGATCGCCACCGCCGCGCCGCGCGTCGAACGCCTGTGATACGAAATCATGCCCGTCGAAGGTGTCGCCTTTGATCGCGACGAACAGGTCGCCGGGTGCGAGCGAGCGCGAGTCGGTCGAAACGCCCGTGAACCAGGCATTCGGGCCGCGCAGCACACCCCGACCGCCCGGGCCGCTGTCGCAGCGTCCATCATCGGCCGCTCCACGCGGCGAGTGCGCGCGTCGCGTGGTCCCAGTCGAGAAATGGCGCTCGCTCGCCCGCGGTTTCCTGATAGGGCTCGTGTCCTTTGCCGGCAAGCACTATCACGTCGCCGACGTGGGCGCGACCTATCGCGCCGGCGATCGCGGCGGCACGATCCAGTTGCACGCCGTAGCGACGGTTTCCGGTTTCGCGAATGCCGTGAACGATCTCGCTGGCGATGGCTTCCGGACTCTCGCTGCGCGGGTTATCGCTGGTGATGATCACGCGATCGGCGATTTGCGCCGCGACGCGCCCCATTTCCGGCCGCTTGCCGCGATCGCGCTCACCACCGCATCCGAAAACGCAAACCAGCTCGCCGCCGCTGGCGACCGCGGGGCGCAGCGCGGTCAGCACCTTTTCCAACGCATCGGGCGTGTGGGCATAGTCGACGACAACCAGAGGCGCATGGCCTCCGCCGCTTCGCTGCATGCGTCCCGGCGGTGCCTCCACATGCGAAAGAAACTCGAGCGCTTGTTCGAATCCGACGCCGCTGACCAGCAGGACGCCGAGAACGCCGAGCAGATTGGAAGCGTTGAACGCGCCAACCAGTCCGGTCTCGACGTCGCCCTTGCCCCACGGCGTCTCGACGTGGAAAGCAAGCCCCGCGGCCGATGGCGTCAGCCGCGCGCCACCGATGTCCGCGGCGCCAAACCCGTAGGTGAGCACCTTGCGCCCCTTGGCGCGCGCGGACTCGACCAGACTTTGACCGAACGGGTCGTCGGCATTGATGACCGCCACACGCAGCCCCGGCCACGCCAGGAGCTTCGCTTTGGCGGCTCCGTACGCGCCCATCGTTCCGTGGTAATCGAGATGATCACGCGAAAGGTTGGTGAAAAGCGCGACATCGAAGGCGATTCCGTTGACGCGGCCCTGCTCGAGGCCGTGCGACGAAACTTCCATCGCCACCGCCTCGGCGCCTGCCGTCTTCAGGGCGGCCAGCGTTTCATGCAGCAGCGCTGCGTCAGGCGTGGTGTTGCTGGCCGGCGAGAGCGAGCCGACCAAGCCGTTGCCGAGCGTCCCCAATACCGCGCTCCTTCGGCCGGTGGAATCGAGGCCGGTCGCGATCCAGTGCGCGCACGAAGTCTTGCCGTTGGTGCCGGTGACGCCGACCATCCACAGATCCCGCGAGGGATGGCCATAGATGAAATCGGCAATCATGCCCACCTTCGCCTTGAGGTTCTCGATATGCAAATTCGGAAGTCTCCAGGCGTTATTCCAATTGAAGCCGTGGATCTCCCAGAGAACCGCGCCGGCACCGCGCGCGATCGCGTCGGCGATGAACGCGCGACCGTCGTGTCGCGTGCCCGGGTACGCCGCAAACGCGTCGCCCTCGCGCACGTCGCGGCTGTCCGTAGTGATGCGTCGCACCTCGGCGCCAAGCCGCGCCAGCAGTGCGGCAACATCGGCATCCGCTGCGGCGACGCTGCTCATGTCTCTTCGCGCATGTCGGCGCCGTCGGGCGGCAACACCACGTTGTCGCTGGGCGCGTCCGCCGGAACGCCGAGCAGATGAAGTGCGGCGCCCATGATGCTGCTGAAGACAGGCGCGGCGACCGCGCCTCCGTAATACTGCGCACCACCGGGCTCGTCGATCATGACCGCGATCACCAGGCGCGGATTCGACGCCGGCGCGAATCCGACGAACGAGGATACGTATTTGTCGACGTATGCGCGCCCTCGAGCTTGTGCGCGGTGCCGGTCTTGCCGGCGACGCGATAGCCCGCGACCTGCGCCTTGGGCGCCGTCCCGCCCGGCCGACACGGCCATTTCCAGCATGCGGCGAACCGCGCGCGCGGTGTCAGCGCTGATCACCGGCCGACCGGCAATCGCGCCGTCGACCTTGAGCAGCGACACGGGCTTGAGCTCGCCGTCGGTGGCGAACACCGTGTAGGCGCGTGCCAGCTGCACCAGGTTGACCGAAATGCCGTGTCCGTAGGCCATGGTCGCCTGCTCGATCGGACGCCAGCTCTTGGCAGGGCGCAAACGGCCCGAGACCTCGCCCGGGAACCCGGTCATCGGTGCTGCGCCAAATCCGGTGGCGGACAGGGTTTGCCACATGGTCTCCGGCTGGCAGCGACAGCGCAATTTTCGCGGCACCGACATTCGACGATTTCTGGATCACCTGCTCGACAGTCAGAGCCCCTTCGCGGTGCGCATCGTGGATCGTGGCGTGACCGATGGTGAGCGTGCCCGGCGCAGTGTCGATGATCGAGCCCGGACGAACCTTGCCGGCGTCGAGCGCCGCGGCGATCGTGAACGGCTTCAGCGTCGATCCAGGCTCGAAGGTATCGATCAGCGCGCGATTGCGCATCCTGTCGCGCGTCGTGCGAATACGATTGTTCGGGTTGTAGCTCGGCCAGTTGACCAGCGCCAGAATCTCACCGGTCTCGACGTCGAGCATGACGGCCGCGCCGGCGTGCGCCTTGTTGGCATCCACCGCCGCCTTGATTTCGCGAAACGCAAGATACTGAAGGCGGCTGTCGATCGACAGCGCGAGATCGCGCCCTTCCTGCGGAGCACGAATGCTCTTTACGTCCTCGACGATCTCGCCACGGCGATTGATGATCACGCGACGGCTTCCGGGCTTGCCGCCGAGCCAGGATTGCTGCGCCAGTTCCAGGCCTTCCTGGCCAACGTCACGGTCGCCGGTAAAGCCGACGATGTGGCTCATGACCTCACCGCCGGGGTAATAGCGCCAGTATTCGCTCTCGTCGTGCACTCCCTTGACCTTGAGCGCGGCCGCACGATCGGCGACTTCGGGCGCGACCGGCCTTTTCACATAGACGAAGTCACCGCCCTGCGCCAGTTTCTGATTCAGCAACGCGGGCGTCATCTCCAGCGCAGCCGCGAGCGCGTGCAACTGATCAGGCGTCGCCACGACCTGATCCGGCCAGGCCCAGACCGCCTTGACCGGTGTGCTGATCGCGAGCGGCTCGCCGAATCGATCGACGATGCGACCTCGATGCGCGGGAACGTCGATCTCGCGGCTGTAGCGCGAGCTGCCCTGCTCCTGCAGAAAGTCATGGTCGATGCGCTGCAGGTACAGCGAGCGGCCGAGCAGCCCGACCAGGAGGGCAAGCAAGCCGCCGAAGACCAGCGGCGCACGCAGTCGCGGAAGCTTCGGCGTCGCGTTCGTGCGGGAGTTCGTCGCATGCGCATCGCCTTCATCGCTTGTTCCGATCCAGGATCTCGATCCGCCCGGGCCCGGGAAGCTGCATGTGCAACTGCTCGCGTCCGATCCTCTCGATCCTGGCCGGCATCGCCCACGTCGATTGCTCGATCTGCAGCTGACCGAACTCGACTTCATACGCCCGTGCTTCTGCGTTTGCTCGCGCTCGAGGTCGACGAACAGCTTGCGCGCCTGATGCCTGCGACGTGACCAGCGACAGCGCGCAGACCACGAGCACCGCGAGCAGGAGAAGGTTGACGCGCGTCATCACGTCAACGGCGGCTTGTCGTGCGCTCGGCTACGCGCAGCGTCGCGCTGCGCGCGCGCGGATTGGCGGCGACCTCGGCGTCGCTCGCGCGGACCGCGCGCCCGACGAGCTTCAGCGGCGGCTGCGGCAGCGCATCGCTGGCGATCGGCCAATCTCGCCAGCCGCGCATCGCCGCCGAATGGCAGGCTATGGCGGCGAAAAAACTGCTTCACCAGCCGGTCCTCGAGCGAGTGAAAGCTGATCACGGCCAAGCGGCCTCCGGTGGCAAGGCATGGCAGGACGCGCGTCGAGCGCTAGCGACAATTCCTGTAGCTCCTGATTGACGTAAATCCGTACAGCCTGGAAGGTCCGCGTGGCCGGATCCTGACTCCGATCACCCCGCGCCCGCGCGCCGACGGCTTTTGCCACGATCGCGGCCAGTTGCCGCGTGCGTGTGATGGGTTCGTGCGCGCGAGCCGCAACAATCGCTCTTGCAATCTGTTGAGCAAACCGTTCTTCACCATAATCCGCGATCACTCCCTTCAGTTCGGCTTCGCTTGCAGAAGCGAGCCACTGCGCCGCGCTGCTCCCGCGCGATGGATCCATGCGCATGTCGAGCGGACCGTCGGCGCGAAACGAAAATCCGCGCTCCGGTTGATCGATCTGCGGTGACGCAATGCCCGAGGTCCAGCAGCGCGCCGTCGACGCGGTCGATATGCTCGCGCGCGAGCACGTCGGCCAGCGTCGAAAGCCATGCACGATGAAAGTGAAAGCGCGGGTCGGTCCACTGGCGCGCCACCGCCTCCGCGGATGGATCGCGGTCGAGGGCGATGAGCCGGCCATGCGGCCCCAGCGCATTGAGAATGCGCAGGCGTGCCCGCCGCGGCCGAAGGTGCCGTCGAGGTAGATGCCCTCGGGCTTGACCGCCAGCGCGGCCACGGCTTCTTCGAGCAGGACCGGGACGTGATCGCCATGCGGCATCAGAGCGAAAAGCCGTCGAGCTCGGGCGGCAGGCCGCCGGCCGGAAACGCGACGGCTTGCGCGGTCCGGCCCTGCCACTGCGCCTCGTCCCAGAGCTCGAACTTGTTGCCTTGCCCGACCAGCACGACGCGTTTGTCGAGCGTCGCGAATTGGCGCAGCGCCGGTGGGACCAGAATGCGGCCGGCGCCATCGAGCTCGACGTCGTCGGCGTGACCGACGAGCAGACGCTGCAGCGCCGCGAATCTTGTCGTTGAAGCTCGACAGCGCCATCAAGCGCTTCTGAATCGGCTCCCACTCGGGGAATGGATAGAGCAGCAAACAGCGGCTCGGGTCCGCGGTCAGCACCATGTGCCCATCGGCACGCGCGAGCAAGGCTTCACGGTGTTTGGCAGGAATGGCCAGGCGCCCTTGTTGTCGAGCGCTAGATGCGTGACGCCTCTGAAACACCATCCCTCCATCCTGGACGCTTCCCTTCTTGGTAAGCGCCCACTTTGACCCACTTTTTACCACCGTGTGACACTATAAGGATTCAAGGCTGGGACGTCAATATACTTTCGTTTTGCTTACAAAGACTTAGCGCCTCCGTTGTATGTGTGGATGAAAAAGTATGCAAATAGATACTTAGCGTGTCTATCGTAGGTAATCTCGCAATATAAAGTACGAACATGCTGAAATTTTTGGCGCCTGCGTCCTAAACCCAGACCCTCGTTCCCGTGAGTACAAGCTGTCCAGTCCAGCTCATGCCAACGGCATCACAGTGGCCAATTTCGCTTCAATGAGGGAAACACACAAAACGTTACACATCTTGCTCAGCTGGCACCGCATTCCTCCGTTATTCTGGAGCAGAGGACTTGCGTCCGCGCGGCGCCGCGCAAGTTGCGAGCAATGCAAGGAGGAAAGCCATGTCATTCCCGCCAATCGCTCGGAACACCCGAGTGCTTGCGTTTGCGACAGCCGTCTTAAGCACCGTCTGCGCCCAAGGCGTCGCGGCGATCGAGCCAACCGCCAACGTCATCGAGTATTACAACGCATCGCTCAATCATTTTTCCTCACCACCTCCCCGGGCGAAGCTGCAATGCTCGATCAAGGGGTCAACGGTTGGACCCGAACCGGCGTGACCTGGAGTGCATGGGCCAACGCCGGCGACAGTGTGACCGCCGTGGCCGTGTGTCGCTTTTTCGGCACGCCCGGCACATGGGCCCAATTCGCATTTTTATACCGCCGACACCAACGAATGCGCGTTGGTCAGGCAAGACCCGGAAATGGACATTCGAGGCTATCGCGTTCTACATCGATGTTCCGCAAAGCGGCGCCTGCCAAGCCGGCACGACGCCGATTTATCGCAGCATTCTATCCGGGAGCCGATATATCACAGTCGAGCCACCGCTTTCTTCCGGACCTGACCATGTTCGAACACATGGCCGGCTCATCCATACTCGAAGGTCTGGTCATGTGCGTCGCCGCTGTCGTCGGCGCAAATGCAGGCCGATGCGATTCGCTTTCTCGAGCAATCGACATTCGGGCCGAACGATGCGCTGCTGGCCCACGTACAGAGTATCGGCACGCAGGAGTTCCTCAACGAACAATTTGCCGCGCCGGCTAGCCAGTACCCTGCCTTCAGTACGTTCCCGCGGGCCAGCAGGCAACGTTCTGTCCCACCGATCCTGACCTACAGTGCCCACGCGATTATTACTCGCTGTTCCTTCTTCAGAATGGCGTTCTTCTCAGAACGCACTCTCCGCGAACGACCAGTTGCGCCAGCGCGTTGCGTTCGCGCTGTCGCAGATCCTGGTCACCTCGGGCACTGGACATCAACTTCGCCGTACGGGATGGCGAAGTATCAGCAGATGTTTCTCGACAACGCGTTCGGCAACTATGAGGACATCCTGACCAAGGTAACGCTGTCGTCGGTGATGGGCGACTACCTGAACATGGTCAACAACGACAAGCCGGCGAACGGCGTCGAGCCGAACGAGAACTACGCGCGGAGATCCTGCAGCTGTTCTCGATCGGGCGTCTGGAAGCTGAACCAGGACGGACACGCAGATTCGCGATGCCAACGGGCGCGCCGATTCCGACCTACGACCAGGGCGATACGATCGAGGGGTTCGCGCACGTGTTCACGGGCTGGACCTATCCGGTGCTGCCCGGCGTCCCCCACGCACGCACAATCCGAAGAATTTCCTCGGCGACATGGTCCCGGTCGACTCGAACCACGACAAGGGCGCGAAGACCTTGCTCAACGGAGTGACGCTGCCAGCGGGGCAATCGATCCAGTCGGATCTCAGCAACGCGATCCACAACGATCTTCATGCACCCGAACGTCGGTCCGTTCATCGGCAAGCAGCTCATCCAGAAGCTGGTGACGGGCGACCCGACGCCGCAATACATCAGCCGCGTCGCTGCCGCTGTTCAACAACAACGGCCAGGGCGTGCGCGGCGACATGAAAGCGGTGGTCAATGCCATCCTGACCGATCCGGAAGCGCGCGGTGCGATCAAGCTCGATCCCGGTACGGCAAGCTGCGCGAGCCGGTGCTGTTCATGGCCGCGGCGGCGCGGGCGCTCAATACGGCGAGCGACGGCGTTTACTTCCAGCAGCAAAGCACTCAGCTCGGGCAGCGTCTTTCTACCCGGCGTCGGTCTTCAACTTACTACCCGCCAACCTACGTACTGCCGGGAACCTCCGCACTGGCACCGGAATTCGCGATCCAGAACTCGAGTACCGCGATCAATCGTTATAACTTCGCCAACACGCTGTCGTTCGGTGCGATCGCGCCGCTGGCGACCTGCCCGGCGCGATCGGCACCAAGCCGCGACTGGACCGCGCTTTCGGCGCTTGCCGGGGATCCAATGCGCTGCTCGACAAGCTCGATGTGCTCTTATTGCACGGTACGATGCCTGCCGCGATGCGGACGTCGATCGTGCCGGCGATCAACGCCATCGCCGGCGACCGATCCGCTGACGCGCGCCAAGACCGCGTTCTATCTGGTCGTCACGTCGCCTCAATACCAAGTGGAGCGCTGAACATGAAAGAACGCTAATCGAGGTCGTCGCTCTTTCCTGCGCAACGTCGGCGCGATGTCCGCCTTCGGGCTGGCCTCGCGTCTCGATCTCCTCAATTTCATCGCCGAAGCGGAGCGCAGAGTGCGCCGGACTACAAGGCGCTGGTCTGCGTGTTCATGTTCGGCGGTAACGACGGCAACAACACCCTGATACCCATCGATACTGCCGGTTACGGCCAGTACGCCGCAGCGCGCCCGCCTTCCTCCGCGATCAATCTGCGCACAGGCATCGCTGCTGCCGATCCAGCCGGTCAATCTTGGCACGCCCTTCGGCTTGCATCCCGCGTTGCCGGAGCTGCAAACGCTGTTCGCTCAGAGGAAGATGGCCATCCTGGCCAACGTGGGAACGCTGTTGCAACCGACCACAAGGCGCAGTACAACGCCGGCGTTCGTCCGTTGTCGCTCTATTCGCACGCGGATCAACAAGCGCAATGGCAGAGTTCGATTTCGAACAACGCCGCCGGTACGGGTTGGGGCGGCAGGCTCGCCGACAAGGTAGCGTCCTTTAACGCGGCTTCGGGCTTCCCGGTGGTGACCTCGCTCGACGGCACCGTGCTGTTTACGACCGGGACGGCAACCGTACCATTGACGATTCCGGTGACGGGCTCGTTCGCGCTGTCCGGCTACGGCGGCAGCACCGCGGCCAACGCGCGGCTTGCCGCCGTTAAGCAACTGCTGACCCAAGGCTCCGCCAATACCTTCGTCACCGGCGCGAATGCCATCGGCAGTCAGGCGTTGCAGCTGTCAGCAACCGTGAATCCGATCCTTGCCAGCACGAATTCCACGGTGGCACCGATTTTCGCAAACCAGAAGACCGGCACCGCCAATCAGCTCTACCAGGTCGCGAAGATGATTGAGGCACGTGCCGCCACGGGTGCCAAGCGGCAGATCTTTTTCGTCCAGCTGGTAGCTTCGATACGCACGGAGATCAGATCAATCGGCAGCAGAATCTGTTCGAAGAGCTACTCGCCAGCGTTGAAGGCCTTCTACGACGCAACGGTCGCGCTGGGCGTGTCGGCGCAAGTCACCACGTTTACACTTTCGGATTTCGGACGCACGTTTCAGCCGGCGTCCGGCGGCGGCACCGACCACGCTTGGGGCAGTCACCATTTCATCATCGGCGACTCGGTCAAGGGCGGCTTGATGTACGGGTTATACCCGCAACTTGTTCTCGCCGGTCCGAGCGATGCCGAAACCGAAGGCCGCTGGGTGCCAAGCACCGCGGTGGATCAGTACGGAGCGACGCTCGCACGCTGGTTCGGCGTCGGCTCCGCCGATCTCGGCACGGTGTTCCCCAATCTCGCGAAGTTTCCGACCTCCGATCTTGGCTTCATGAGCTGACGCCAGCGCCGTTCCGCGGCCTGCCTCCGCGGGAACCCTCGAGGGATTCGACTGTCACCTTGACGCGTCCGGCACGCGGCGGCTACCTCTTCGTGTTCCGATGCGCGCGTTGCGCATCGATCATCCGTGCGCGTCTAGCCCAAGCAGGCGTCGCCCTCGTCGAAGCCAGTGACCTTACCGCGCCGCTTGCACAGCATTCCCGTCGTTCTTGGTCGGCAAACGAACCCTGGCAGTTGCCGGGTACGCGCTTGCGTCATTTACCTTTTCACCGCGCTTCCGGCGATGGCCGATGCCGACGACACTGCGCGTTACCACGTCGAAATCGACGCGCCTGCATCGGTCAAAGGGGCTGTGGAGCGCAGCCTCGATCTCGTGCGATGGCAAAGCTACGCGGGACTGACGCCGGAGCTGCTCGAGCTTCTGATCGCCGACGCCAAGGCGCAGGCACGCGACGCGGCAGCAGCGCAAGGGCTACTTCACGCCCGTCGTGAGCGGCGTGCTCGACAACACCACCACGCCGCCGACGGTGCGCATACGCGTCGAGCCCGGTGAGCCGACACGGGTCGTCGAGGTGTCCATCGAAGTGACCGGCGCGGTGACCGAGGCGACTGCCGGCGGCGACGCGAGCTCGGCAATGCGAGCCAAATGGTTGCTGCCTGAAGGTGCCATCTTCAGGCAGGCCGACTGGGCCGCCGCGAAAGCCGCAGCCGTGCAAACACTCGCCGCGAGCCGCTATGCCGCGGCAAAGCTCGCCGTGAGCGAAGCAGACATCGACCCGGAGACTCACGCGGCGCGCGCCTTCGCGTGACAGTCGACAGTGGTCCGCCTTTTCGTTTCGGCGCGCTCGAGATATCCGGCCTCGAAAAATACGCCGACACGACCGTTCGCAACCTGACAACCTTTGCCGCGGGCGACTGGTACAGCACCGAGGCCCTCAACGAATTTGTGCGCCGCCTGAATGCGACCGGTTACTTCGCCAGCGCGCAGGCCACGCTCGCGCCGGAGCCGGCACATGCGGACAGCGCCCGGTCAGGTCACGCGTGATCGAAGCGCCTACCAAGAAATTCAGCGGCGGTGTCGGCTTCGCAACCGATGTGCTCTATCGGGCACAGCTGAGTTTCGACAACGTCAACCTCGACGGCCGCGGCCTGCAGTTTCGAAGCGATCTGCGGGTCGACTCGAAGCAACAGGACGTCACCGTGCAAGTTCACGCTGGCTCCGCGGACACCGGCGTACACCGATTCGTTCATCGCCGAAGCTCGATCACACCGACATCGCAGGGCCTCACCACCAAGGATCTCTCCTTCGGATGGACGCGACGAACCGCGGATGCGCGCAACCAGACCACCTATTCGACGTTCTACTATGTCTCGCGAGCAGCAGCCGCCCAACGTCGTGCTGGAGCATTCGCACGCGTTATACGCCGAGGTGGGACACGCGTGGCGCCGCGTCGACGATCTGCTGGCGCCGACCGAAGGGTACGCTTTCAACGCGCAACTGGGTGCCGGCCCGCCGGGCGTATCCACGCGCGCGCTTCGGGCGCGGCATCGCGCAGCTCGCGGGATGGATTCCTCTCGACATCAAGACCCAGCTGGCGCTTCGCGCGGAAGCCGGGGCCGTTTTCGCATCGACGTCGGACGGCATCCCGGCGCCGCTGTTGTTTCGCACCGGAGGCGACACCACGGTGCGCGGTTATGCCTTTCAGAGCCTCGGCCCGCGCGTCGGCGACGCGACTGTCGTCGGGCGCTACTACGCGCTCGCGCAGTGCTGAAGTCGTGCGCTGGATCGGCGCGTCGTGGGGGATCGCGGTATTCGTCGACGCCGGCAATGCGGCGCGGATCGCGTAGACGATCTCAAACCCGTGTATGGCTACGGCGTGGGTGGAAGGCTGCGGACCCCGATCGGCCCCTTTCGTCTCGACCTCGGCCTACGGCCAGGAGACAAAAACGTGCGCGTGCATTTATCGGTAGGACTCCTGTTCTGATGACTGCGCGCCGCGGCACGATCGTCATCATCGCGGGCCTCGCAGGGCTGGCGCTGTTGACCGCCTTGCTGCTCGGCGGCGCGGCATGGTTCCTGTCGAGCGAATCCGGACTGCGATGGGCCGTCGAAGAGGCGCTCTCGCGCACCGCAGGAAAACTGAAGCTCGAGGGAGCCACCGGCTCGCTTGCCGGCACGACGCGCATTGCGCGGCTGACCTACACCGACAAGGACATGGATTTCGTTGCCGAAAACGTCGAATTCACCTGGTCGCCGCGCGCGCTCTTTTCGCGCAGCGTGGTGATCGATTCCTTGAGCGCGTCGCAGATCACGCTGGACGTCAAACCCGGTGATGGCGTCAACACGCCGCCCGACTTCACTGGCGCTGCCATGGTCGATCGCCGTGCAGGCGCGCGTCCGTCGACCGCCTGGACGTGGCGAGCGGCAGCAATCGCTGGCATTTCGCGCGCTTGGCTTTTCGCTACGCAGGCGGCGACAAGCGCCACGCATTGGATGAGCTCGCGTTCCACAGCGAATGGGGAGACTTGAGCGGCGACATCGCGCTCGACGCGGCCCCTCCCTTTGTCACGACCGGGAGCTTGAGCTTCCTCGCGTCTGACGCGCTCAAGCGCGCGAAGGTGGCACTCGCCATCGGCGGCGATCTGACGACGCTCGCCTTTCTCGCGGAGACGTGTCCGCCGATGGGCGCACGCGCCGGCGGCACGGCGCGCATTTCGCCTTTCGACGAGCGCTGGCTGCGAGGCGTTCGCCGTATCCGCGCACCGACGTCGACCTCGCGCTATTCGATTCGAGAATTCCCAGGACAGCCCTCTCGCTGACAGCAGAAGGCGCAAGCAGCGGCCGCGGACAGGTGCGCGGCAAGTTCGCGGCGCGCAACGCCGAGCCGGGACCGATAGACAGCAAACGATTGCCGATCCTGGCGCTGTCTTCATCGTTCGAATCCGCGGCCGGCACCGGCGACCCTGGAAGCGCTGGAAGCCTCGCTCGGCAGCGCCGGCCGCGTCGCCGGAAACGTTCGCGTGCGGCGCGCGACGAAGCGCGCTGGAACCTGAGCGTTCGCGAGCTCGATCTCAAGAGCATCGCTTCCAGCCTCAACGCAACGCGGCTCGCCGGCGCCGTCAGAGGGCAACTGCCGGCTCGACACCGAATCACCCGACGGGCGTCGTCAGCGGGCGAGCTCAAGCAGGCGGCGGTCGCGCTCGCGTTCGACGCCGCGGTTCGTCGCGGCATCGTCGACGTTCGCAGGTTTCGCGCCGAAGCTCACGGCGGCAGCGTCGAAGGCACGGCCACGCTGGCGACCGAGCGGTACGCAGGCGTTCAGCGCCAGCGCGAGAGCAACCGCGCTCGACCCCGCCGCATTCGGCAACTTTCCGCAGGCATCCATTTCCGGGACGATCGACGCCCGCGGCGAGTCGGCCTAAGCCGACCTGGGTCGGCGGCGCTGAAGCTCAAGATCGCCGACGGCAGCCGCCTGCGTGGGCTTCCGCTCAGCGGCGCCGGGGCGCTGACCGTGGAACGCAGAGCGGCGTCCACGATGCGGACGTCGATATCACCGCCGGCGGCAACCGGCTGAAGCTCGCCGGCAGCTTCGGGACGGCCAGGGGACTCGCTGGCGTTCACGCTCGATGCCGCGCGACTTGCAGCGATCGACTCGCGCCTGGGCGGCCGCTTGCGCGCGACGGGACACGTCGCCGGCGCATGGGCGCGGCCTGCCGTGCAGTTTTCGGCGAGCGGCGAGTCGTTGCGCTACCGGCACGCGCTTCAGCGCAGCCACGCTGACCGCGGATGTCGATGTATGGGCTCCGCCGCGGCAACTACCACTCCGGTCGACCGCCCGCACTGAAGCTACGTGTCGCGGTCAGCAGTGCGCGCGCCGACGCGCTGGTCGTCGCAGCGCATCGGCCGACGTTGCGCGGGCACGGTCGGCAGGCACGATGCGACGCTGACGCGTCGCCGCTGGCGCCGCCGCAGGTGCCGCGTACAGGCGGGCGGCCTGCGGTCGACATCAGCGCACGGCTCTCCGGCGGCTTGGTCCGGCGACGCGGCGAGCGGGAAGCTGGTCGGGAAACATTGTCGCGCTCGACAGCCGCGGCGCGTACTGGCTCTCGCTGGCCCAACCTGCGACGCTCGAGGCGGGCATGGCGCGGGTGCATCTCGCCGGCGCGGCCGGCACGCTCGAGGGCGGCAAATTCGCGATCGAAGAGCTCCGATGGGAAGAAGGACGCTGGTCGAGCCGCGGTGACTTCAGCCGCCTGCCCGCGGCACCCGCTGCTTGCGTTCTCGGCCGCCGATGCAGGGATCGCATCGACGCTGACCCTTTCCGGTCGCTGGGCTTTCGCCCGCGACGCCGCGTCTGACCAGCACCTTTGTCGGTGTCGCGCGACGATGGCGATCTGGCGCCGATCGACGCTCCCCGAAGCTCGCCCTGGGCCTCACACGGCTCGACCTCGCCGCGGTCAGCACCGATGACCGGGTGCACGCCACGCTCACCGCTCGCGCGCGGCTGGGAGACGCGGATGTGACCGCGGACCTCGGCGCCTCGCCAGGCAGGGCGCGAGGTCGCTTCGACAGCAGCGCGCCTCTTGACACTCGCGGCCCGTCATCGACAGTGCGTCGCTGCGTGCGCTGTAAACGGGCACGCGCACCACCGCGGTGGTCGACGCGCAGGCTGAAGCTCGATGTCACCGGACAGTGGAACCGCTGCAGCGCGTTCAGCTCTCGGGCAGCGTCGACGGCGATGCGCTCACGATCGAGGCCCCGCAGTACGGCGTCTATCAGGACCTTCGCGCCCGTCTGAGCAGCTGACAGAAGTGACCCGTGTGAGCTCTCGTTGCTGCCGGGGAGAGTCGCTTCAGAGCCCCAGCGGGACGATGCCTGCCACGGTCGGCTCCAGCGCACCTTCGCGCCATCACCCTGAGGCAGCCGAAGTTCGCGCTCTTCAATCGCCCGGATACGCAGCTCACCTTGTCCGGCGCGGGCACGCGCTCAAGAACAAGACCGTTACGCTGGTGGGCGCGATCAAAGGCGCCGAGCAGAGGGTACTTCGAGCTTCAGCGACGCGGCCGGACACGCGCTGGGCGATGACGTCGTTATACGAGGACGCGAACACCGAGGCGAGCCGACGCCGCGGCGCAGCGCATCCCGTTCGCGGTCGACGTCGAACTCGACTTCGGCGAGCAGCTTACGTTTGTGGGAGCAGGGTTTCAACAGCGGCCTACCGGCAAGGTGCACGTCAGAACGATAACCGTGAGCTCGTCGCCGAGGGCACGATCCAACGCCAGGCTGCCAGGACCTATACCGCATTCCGGGCAGCGGCTGGCGATCGAACGCGGCAAGCTTTTTTCAATGGTCCGCTCGACAATCCCGGCCTCGACGTGCTCGCCTGCGCAGAGCCAGGCCGTCAGGCCGGCGTCGAAGTGACCGGTACGGTGAAGGTCCCGGTGGTGCGGCTGACTTCGAATCCTCCGGTGCCCGATAACGAAAAAGCTCGCATGGCTGGTCCTCGGCCACCTGGCCTCGACAACGCACCACCAGCGCCGATTCGGTCGCGCTGCAGGCGGCTCTCGCGGCGCTCGCCATCCGAGGCGAGCAGATCGGACAACACGTGTGGCTAAGGGCTTCGGCGTCGACGATATCAGCTTTCGAAACGCCTCAACCGCGCGGCCCGGCACCACCGCGGCCCAGGTCGTAGCGGTCAGCAAACGACTCACCGACAAAGCTGTCACTTGATCTACGAGCAGGGCCTGACGGCGCTCGCCAACAACTCGCTACGGATCGAGTACGTGTTGTCGCGAACGCTGACGCTTCGCGCGGAAGCAGGGATTGGTCAACGGAGTCGGGATCTACTACACGCGCTCGTACGATTGAGCTCCCGCGGACCTGCGCATCCAGCGGGTCTGTCGCAGTCCAGGACGCGCAACGGCGGCGCGCGTCACATCGTATGTCGGGGACCGGCTTGCGCACGCGCCAGCACGCTCGGCTACCTGGCGCGCGAAATCGCGGGCGAAGTGCCGCTATCGTTGCAGCGTGTCGCGCAAGCTCGACGATCCCCAGCGCAGGAAGAAATCAAACCGGGCACCGGGTCGGGTGGCGCGCCCGACAGAGTCAAACCGACCTTAGCCGAAACAACCTCTATCAACTGAGCTACGGGCGCCCGCCTTGCATTTTACGCACCGCGTGCGGTGCAGTCCATTCGACCACGGTGTTCCTTTCGGGTGCCAATGTGCCCGGGCTATAATGCGCGCTTCGCGATGCGGTCTTCGGGCCTCGCCTGAAGGATTTCGTTAGGAGCGACGACCAATCCACTGTTCATCAAGACGCAAAAGCAGCTGGTCATCGTCGTCGTGCTCGCCTTCGCCATACCGATCGCCTTGATCGTCTCGCTTTCGCAACTTGTCACCGGGATGAAGCCGCCTGGAAGCGCCGAAGCCGATAGCCAGCTCCTGTCGCGCATCAAGCCTTTTGGCGAGGTCACGATAGCGGATGCGAGCAGCCCGAAAGGCAATCTTAGCGCCGAGCAGGTCTATCAATCGGTGTGCAAGACCTGTCACGAGCCGGGTATCGCGGGCGCGCCCAAGGTCGGAGACAAGGCGGCATGGGCGGTCCCGATCAAGAGGGGCTACGAGACCCTGGTGCAGCACGCCGTCAGCGGTTTTCAGGAAGCCGGCAAGGTGATGCCTCCCAAAGGCGGCAACCCCGATCTCGCCGATGTCGAAGTGCAGCGCGCGGTGGTCTACATGACCAACCGCTCGGGCGCGAGCTTCAAGGAGCCTCCTCCACCCGCCGCCACCCGTCGACCGCGACACCACAGGCCGCGATAGCGTCGGCAGCGCCGGCTGCTGCCGCTGCGGCCAGCCCATCTTCCACTGCGCCCGCGACAGGCAGCACAAGCGCCGCCGGTGCGACGCCGGCCGCTGCGACAGCGGCTCCGAGCGCAACCGCAAAAGCGAGGCGGTCCACTCGATCTGGCCGCGGCCCAGGCCATGATGCAAAAGGATGGCTGCGGCGCGGTGCCATGCCGTGGACAAGAAAGATCGTCGGTCCCGCGTTTCAGGACGTCGCCGCAAAGTACAAAGGGGACGCGGGAGCGCTGGCCAAGGATTGACGCAAAGGTCAAGGCGGGGGCGTTGGCGTCTGGGGCCCGGTGCCGATGCCACCCAACTCGTGGGTCGCCGACGGCGATATCCAGGCGTTGGTGACCTGGATACTTGCCCTGAAAAATAGCCGGCGGAACCACTGAAGGTCAGCGCGTCAGCATCGCGCGCAGGCTCTTCAACCTTGCGTTCCCGGCTTCCCTTGTCCCGCGCGGCCTCTTCCGGACCGACGGGCACGTCGGCATGGCGCAAATCCTCCTGCGTGAGCTCGGCGATAAAACGCGACGGCTCGGCATCGCGCCACTCGCCCGCGCGTTTGCGCCGTCTGCACCACGACAACTGCAGAGCTCTGCTGCGCGCGCGTCATGCCGACGTACATCAGGCGACGCTCCTCGTCGACGCTGCCGGAGGCGACCGACTCGCGATGCGGCAGGATGCCTTCCTCGACGCCGACCAGGAATACGTGCGGGAACTCGAGACCTTTGGCCGCATGCAAAGTCGACAAACGAACCGCGTCGGTCGCGTTACCCTCCTGAGATTCCAGCATGGTGATCAGGGCAATCATCTGCGTCAAGCTCGAGCAGATTCTTTCCATCGGTCTCGCCCTTGGCCGACAGCCAGCCGACAAAATCGCGCACGCTCTCCGAGCGTGACTGCGCCTGGGCCTTGTCGAAAGTATCGAACAGATAGCTCTCGTATCCGGTCGCCGAGAGCAGATCCCGCAGCAGGCGTCCCTGCGCGGCTCGCGCTCAGCACGGTGCCGCATGCCGTTGATCAATGCGCCGAACTCGATCAGTGCGTCGTGCTGCCGTGGCGCCAAATCGGCAGCGAGCGCACTGCCGTATATGGCCGCGAACAGGCTGCCTCCATGCTCCTTCGCGGCGGCACCGAGCTTGTCCAGCGTTGTGCGCACCGACCCCTCGCCTGGGCGTCGTCACGGCGCGAACGAACGCCGGATCGTCGTCGTCGTTGGCGATCAGCCGCAGGTACGCGACCAGGTCCTTGATCTCGGTGCGCTCGAACCACGACTGGCCGCCGCTGATGACGTAGGGTACGTTTTGCGCCGACAGCGCGCGCTCGAACGCGCGCGCCTGATGGTTGCCTCGATACAGGATGGCGAAGTCCGAGTATGCGTGGTGGTGCTCGAACTTCTGCGCCAGCAGCGCGGCGTGCGACGCCTTCCGGCCTCGGCTTCCTCATCGGCCGCGGGCACGACGCGAATGAGGTCGCCCAACCCCCGCTCGCTCCACAATTTCTTGTCGTACAGCTTTGCATTGTTGGCGATCAGCGCGTTTGCGGAGCGCAGGATGCGCACGTCGGAGCGATAATTCTGCTCGAGCTTGATGACCTTGAGCGAATCGAAATCGCGCGGCAATTGCTCCAGGTTCTCGATCGTCGCGCCGCGCCAGCCGTAGATTGCCTGATCGTCGTCGCCCACCGCGGTAAATGCCGCGCGCGTGCCTGCCAGCACCTTCAGCAAGCGATACTGGACAGGGTTAGTGTCCTGATATTCGTCGATCAGCAGATAGGAAAGTCGTTCGCGCCATCGTTCGGCGGCCGCGCCATCGCGTTCGAGCGACGCAAGCGGCATCGCGATCAGATCATCGAAATCCACCGCCTGATACGAGCGCAGCGTTTGGTCGTAGCGCTGATAGGCATGCGCGGCGGCGATGTCGGCGTCGCTCGACGCGGTGGCGAGCGCCTGCGCAGGGTGCGACCAGCGAGTTCTTCCAGGCGCTGATCCGCCACTGCGCGGCGCGTGCGCGCGCGCCGGTCGGTCGTCGCCAGCAGCTCGGCGACGATGCCCTCGATGTCGCCCGGATCGAGTATCGAAAGCGCTTCGAGCCCGAGCGCCGCCGCCTCGGTCCGCAGGATCTTCAGGCCCAGCGAGATGAAACGTGCAGATGATCGGAACTTCGGCGCCATCCCGCTTCGGCAGTAGCCGCAGCGCGCGCTCGCGCATTTCGCGCGCGGCCTTGTTGGTGAAAGTGATCGCCGCGATGTGCGCAGGATCGAACCCGCGCTCGATCAAATGCGCGATCTTGGCCGTGATCACGCGCGTCTTGCCGCTGCCCGCGCCCGCGAGCACGAGCAGCGGGCCGTCGAGGTATCGCACCGCGGCGCGCTGCGGTTCGTTGAGCGGGAATTTCATGGGGCAGGCTAGAATGACGTCGATTCTAACAACTGCGTGCCGCTTGACAGCGTGCCGAGTTCCGTTCCGACCATGAGCCACTACGTTATCGGCGACATCCAGGGATGCCACGCCGAATTCCGGCAACTGCTCGACGTGATCGCCTTCGACCCGGCGCACGACTTGCTATGGCTGGTCGGCGACCTCGTCAATCGCGGTCCGGATTCGCTTGCTGTGTTGCGCGATGGTCAAGGCGTCTGGGCCCGGCCGCCGTCACCGTGCTCGGCAATCACGATCTGCACCTGCTGACCGTGGCGGCAGGACATCGAGGCGCGCACCGGCAGGACACGCTCGGCGGTATTCTTGACGCGCCCGACCGCGATGAGCTGCTGGCGTGGCTGCGAACGCGTCCGCTGGTCGTGCGCGATGGCGACCTGCTGCTCGTTCACGCGGGTCTCTTGCCGTCGTGGACGCCGGCGACCGCCGAGATGCTGTCGCGGGAAGTCGAGGCCATGCTGGGCTCCCCGCGCACGACGATTTTCTGCGCCACCTCTACGGCGATCAGCCCGCGCGCTGGGACGCAGCGCTATCCGGCTATGACAGGCTTCGCGTCATCGTCAACGCGTGCACGCGGCTGCGATTCTGCGCCGCCGACGACACCATGCAGCTCTCCGAGAAGCGCGGCATCGCGCACACGCCCGAGGGCTATGCTGCGTGGTTCTTGCATGCCGATCGCAAGTCCGCCGGCATCACGATTCTGTGCGGACATTGGTCGACCATCGATCTGATGCTCGCGCCCAATGTGTTGATGCTCGACTCCGGCTGCTTGTGGGGCGGCACGCTGACCGCGCTCAGGCTAGACGATCGCCGGTTGTTCCAGGTACCTGGACGCTCAAGCCTAAAGCCACACGGATAGCCTGCTCGGCCTCGCGCGATAGTTCGCGCCGATGCCGTGCGTGCGCGGCCAGCGCCGGTAACAGCGTCATCTCGACGACCATCGCGCGCTCACCGAGCACGCGCCAGAACGAGCCCATGAACGTCGTCTCGCCGACGTACGCGGGCGCATCGTTGTGCGTGCCTGTCGCGCTGCAGGTAGCGGATGGCGATCGGCTGCAGGTGTCCCTGTGCGTCGATCACCGGCTGCAGCAGCGAGCCGTGAAACGGAAGCAATGTCGTGCCGTCGGTCGTGGTGCCTTCCGGAAAAATGGCGATGGTGTCCCCCGCGGCCAGAACTTCGCGCGTGCGTGATCGTTGACGCGATGCGCATCGCGCCGCCGCTCACGCTCGATGAAAAGCGTTCCGCACCCGGCGATCATCAGTCCGACGAGCGGCCACCGCTTCAGTTCCGCCTTGGCGATGAATCTCGCCGGCTGAACCGTATTGAGCACGAAAATATCCAGCCACGAGATGTGATTGGCGACGATGAGCATGTTGCCGGGCAATCCGCCTGCCGGCAGCCCCTGCACCTGCGCCTCGACGTGCATGATCCGGAGCAGTCGCTCGCTCCAGCGTCGGATCAGCGCCTGCCGTCGCGGAAGCCCGATCATCGGGAACACGAATGCAGTGGTCGCGATCCCCTGAAACACGTGCAAGCTCACCCGCGCGTAACGATAGACGCGCATGGGCAACGGCGTGCGGTCAGCGGGGCTAGGTTGGGACGGACCGGACATGCGCTTGTGAGCGGACGAAAAGCGCATCACCCTGCCCGCAGCGACGACGCAAGCGGTGCGAGCGGCGGATTAGCGGCACGTCACCAGAGATGATGGCCATAGTGCCTGTGATAAGTCGTCGCCAACGCGTCGCGGTCGACGACATGATTCTGGCCGCCGCGCGACGCGATCTTGAGCGTGCCGAGCAGCGACGCGAGTCTGCCGGTGCGGTCCCAGTCCCAGCCTTGCCCGATGCCGTAGAGCAGGCCGGCGCGGTACGCGTCGCCGCAACCGGTGGGGATCGACCAGCGCCGTCGGCTTCAACGTCGGTATCTCGAGCACTGTCCCGTCGGCATGGATGCGCGAGCCGTCGGCGCCAAGCGTGACGATCATCGCCTCGACCGCGCTCGGCGATTTCCTCTTCCGACAGGCCGGTGCGCTCGGCGAGCATGCGCGCCTCGTAGTCGTTCACCGCGACATAGTCCGCGCAATCGATCATCTCGATCAGCTCCGCGCCCGGAGAACAGCGGCAGACCCTGCCCGGGATCGAACACGAAGGGAATGCCGCGCCGCTGCGAATTCGCGCACGTGCGCAGCCATGCCGTCGCGACCGTCGGGCGCGACGATGCCGAGCCCGATTCGATCGACATCGGATACATGATTCACGTGCGCCTGATTCATCGCTCCCGGATGAAACGCGGTGATCTGGTTGTCGTCGAGGTCGGTGATGATGTAACGCCTGCGCGGTGAATGTCCCGGCGACGGTGCGCACCGCCTCGGTCGCGATGCCGAGCGAAGACAGGCGCTCGATGTAGCGCGCCGCCGTCGTCGCCTACGGTCGCCATCACCACCGGGTCGCCGCCCGAGGCCCTTCAGGTTATAGGCGATGTTGCCCGCGCAGCCGCCCCACTCGCGGCGCATCTCGGTGATCTGAAACGAGACCGACAGCACGTGCGTCTGCTCGGGCAGGATGTGGCGCGCAAAGCGGTCTGGAAACACCGTGATGGTGTCGACCGCGAGCGAGCCGCAGATCAGCGTGCGTGGAGGCATGGTGCGTGAGCGGGGATGCGGGAAAAGCGCGAAGTTTAACCCGGCACGCGGAACCGCGCGGTCGGCGCCAGCGGTGAGCGCACGGCAGGCGCTCACGCTGAAGCGTCGCGGCCGATCTCGCGGACGATGAACTGCTGACGGCGCGACACCGGCAGAGCCTCGGTCACGCCGCGCAACATCACTTCCCAATGGGCGTCGCCATCGGCGCTCACCCGCCGCTCGAAGCCGCGTATGGCCTCGCGCGCGACCAGGCAATTGCGGTGCACGCGCACGAAGCGCGGGCCGAATTCCTCTTCCAGCCTGGTGAGCGATTCCTCGAGGAAGAAACTCCGCGGTCGGCGGTGCGTATCGTGATGTATTTGAGCTCCGCCTTGAGGTAGACGATTTCATCGATGGGAACGAGGACCACGCGCGATCGCTCGGTCACCGACAGAAAGCGGCGCGCGGCGGCCGGCAATCGGTTGAGCTTGGTGTCGGAAAGCGGTTTGAGTCGCGGTACCTTCTGCAGCGCGCTGAGGAGGCGCTGCACGCGAACCGGCTTCACCAGATAATCGATGGCGTGCACTTCGAACGCGGCGATGCGCGTGCTCGTGGTACGCGGTGGTGAAGATCAGCACTGGCGGAAGCGGCAGCTTGAGCAGATGGCGCGCGAGCTCGATGCCGTCCATGTCTGGCATGTGTGTATGTCGGTAAGCACCAGGTCCGCGGGCGTTGTGCCTAGCAGATGCAGCGCCTCGCGGCCGCTGCCGGCTTCGCCGACTACCATCAGCGGGAGCGCACCGGTGCAGTCGTCGAGCAGCTCGCGCAAGCGCCTGCGGGCAGGGGCCTCGTCATCGACCAGCACGATCCTCAGCGGTGCTTCAGTCATGCGCGATCTCCCGATTCCACGTACGTACGATACGGCATGCGTATGTGCACTTCGTAGCTGTCGCGGCTTGCCTTGCTTTGCAGGCTCGCCTCGGCATCGAAATGAAGCGCGAGCCGCTCGCGAATGTTGGCAAGCGCCATCTTGTTGCCGCCCGGATGGCTATCGGTCATCTTGATACGGGTTGCGAAGAATCGCATGGACTTCGCCGCGGCGCAGAAAGATATTAATCGCGATGACCCCGGGGCGCTAGACGGCTCGATACCGTAGTAGACGGCGTTTTCGAGCAGCGGCTGCAGCAACAGCGGCGGCACCTGCGCGTCTCCCGGCATGTTGTCGATGTGCCATTCGATGGTGAGGCGCTCGCCCAGACGCAGCTTTTCAGGTCGAGGTATTGCCGGCACAGCTCGACCTCGTCGGAGAAGCGGCGCGAGCTGGCGGTTATCGCGCATCAGGACGCGAAAAGATCCGCCAGGTCTTCGAGCGCTGCTTCCGCGCGTCGCGGTTCGCTGCGCATCAACGACAGCACCGCGGTGATGCTGTTGAACAGGAAATGCGGGCGGATACGCGCCTGCAGCGCCTGCAGCCGGGCTTCGGTGATCGCGGGCGAAAGTGCCTTCGCCCGCAGCTGAAAGTAGAACAGCAGCGCCCCGGCGATCAACAACGAGAACATTACGTGCCGCGCCATGGCTCCAGTCGTCACGTCCGGGATCAGCGCCGCGAGCGCGCTGTTGAAAGCGAGGCCGACCGCAAGCGTTATCGCCAACACGGAAGCGGCGCCGATCGCATACGGCGCGCGCTCCAGCCACGGCGCGAGCAAATAAAGGATGAGCAGCTCGAACAGCAGGTGCGGCTCGACCGTCGCGCTCATCTGCACCCACGCGTCGGAAATCGCCGCGAGCGCGGTCCTCGCGGATGAACGCGGCGATCATGACGACCCCGTTGACCAGCAGCAATATCCGAAGGATCGTTCCCAGATTGCGCAGCTCGGGAAGCGAGAGCGGGAGCCTGTTTTGATTTATACTCGTGCGCATCTTTCGTCGCTTCCGCCGCGGTGACGGAGATTCCGTCGCGACAAACGCGACAGCAGGTCCGGATCATTAACGCCAGGCGATGTAACTTCTGCTTCGTATTGTGGGCAAGAGGTCCGGGTGAGGCAAGCCATGTCTGCAGACAGATCAGATTCCCGCACCGACCCCGTCCGCGGCTGGTCCGGCCGTTTCAGCGAGCCGGTCGCCGAGCTCGTGAAGCAATACACCGCGTCGGTCGATTTCGATCGAGCGCCTGGCGGACGCCGACATCGCGGGATCGCTCGCGCATGCGCGGATGCTCAGCCAGATCGGCGTACTGGGCGCCGAGGACCTCGCGGCAATCGAGCGCGGATTGGCCGCGATCCGAGGCGAGATCGAGCGCTCCGAATTCGTCTGGTCACGCGACTTCGAGGACGTACACGTCAATATCGAGAAGCGGCTGATCGCACTGATCGGCGACGCCGGCAAGCGCCTGCACACCGGCCGTTCGCGCAATGATCAGGTCGCGACCGACATGAGACTGTACGTGCGCTCCGCGATCGACGACGTCGCAGCGCGCATCATCGGCCTCCGACATGCGCTGCTCGATCTGGCCGAAGCGCACGCTGCGACCGTCATGCCCGGCTTCACCCATCTCCAGGTCGCGCAGCCGGTGACCTTCGGCCACCATCTCATGGCCTACGATGCGATGCTCGCGAGGGACGCCGAGCGATTCGGCGATTGCCGGGCACGCGTCAACCGCCTGCCGCTTGGGCAGTGCGGCGCTCGCCGGAACGGGCTTTCCGATCGACCGCGACCGGGTTGCGCGCGAGTTGGGCTTCGACGGCTTGTGCGAAAACTCGCTCGACGCGGTTTCCGATCGCGATTTCGCGATCGAATTCGCCGCGGCGGCGGCGCTGACGATGATGCACCTGTCGCGATTCGCGGAAGAGTTGGTCCTCTGGTCCAGCCCGGGCTTCGGCTTCATCCGCCTGGCCGACCGTTTCTGCACCGGCAGCTCGATCATGCCGCAGAAAAAGAACCCCGACGTGCCGGAGCTCGTGCGCGGAAAAAGCGGACGCGTTTTCGGCGACCTGGTGGCGCTGCTGACGATCATGAAGCCCAGCCTCTGGCGTACAACAAGGACAACCAGGAAGACAAGGAACCGGTGTTCGACATCGTCGACACGCTGCTGCCGACGCTCATCATCCTGCACCGACCTGGTCGCCGGAGGCATCGAGGTCGACGCGATGCGCATGCGCACGGCAGCGGGAACGGGATTCGCGACAGCGACCGACCTCGCCGATTATCTGGTCCGTAAAGGCGTAGCGTTTCGCGACGCGCACGAGCAGTGGCGCAGGCGGTGCGTCACGCGGAAGCCGGTCACGTCGATCTTGCGCAATTGCCGCTGGATGTATTGCAGCGTTTTTCACCGCTGATCGGCGATGACGTCTATGGCGTGCTGACCCTCGACGGCTCGGTGGCGAGCCGGAATCGAGCCGGAGGCACCGCACCCGAACAGGTTCGAAGCGCGATCCGCGCCGCGCGCGGCGCTAGTCCCCCGCTGATTCTCCAGTCGTCCGTTGTCATCCAGTTGGCGCCGCCGGCGTCAAAAAAGCATTCATCGATCAAGGAGCAGCCATGGAGACGCGCAAGCTTGCGTTCCTCGGTCTGGGCGTGATGGGCTTTCCCATGGCGGGACATCTCGCCCGCGCCGGACACTCAGTCACGGTCTACAACCGCACCGCGGCCCGAGCCGAGAAGTGGCTCGCGAGCACGACGTCTGCCCAGGAGTGCGCATCCGCGCCGACGCCTGCGGCAGCGGCCGCGGGCGCCGGCATGGTCATGATGTGCGTCGGCAACGACGACGACGTGCGTGCAGTGGCGCTGGGCCCGGACGGCGCGGTGGCGGCGATGCAGCGGGGCAGCATACTCGTCGACCACACCACGGCGTCGGCAACGGTCGCGCGCGAGGTTCATCGAGCGGCGTCGGCCCGCGGCATCGGCTTTCTCGATGCGCCGGTCTCCGGCGGGCAGGCGGGCGCGGAGAACGGCAAGCTGACCATCATGGTGGGCGGCGATGCGGACAGCTTCGCCACCGCCGAGCCGGTGCTGGCCACCTATGCAAAGGCGGTGACGCTCATGGGCGGCCCGGGTTCCGGGCAGCTCACCAAGATGGTCAACCAGATCTGCATCGCCGGGATGATTCAGGCGCTTTCCGAGGGGATCAACTTCGCCGCGCGAGCCGGTCTCGACGTGCGAAAGAGTGCTCGACGTCATCGGCAAGGGCGCGGCGCAATCCTGGCAGATGGACAATCGCGGCAAGACGATGGCAGCCGATCAGTTCGACTTCGGCTTCGCCGTCGACTGGATGCGCAAGGATCTTTCCATCTGCCTGGGAGAAGCCCGTGCCAACGGTGCGGCGCTGCCCGTCACCGCGCTCGTCGACCAGTTCTATGCGCGGATCCAGGCGCAGGGAGGGGCCCGATGGGACACCTCCAGCCTCATCCGCTTGTTGCGCTAGGGGCGGACGGGTCTTCGATCGCGATTTCGAAGGTAATTTCCGCGGTCTTGGCCAGCATCAGCGTCGCGGAACAGTATTTTTCCTTGGAAAGCTTCACCGCACGCTCGACCTGCGCCCGATTGAGACCCTGGCCGCGGATGCGATAGCGCAGGTGGATGCGGGTGAATACTTTGGGATCCTCGGGCGCGCGCTCCGCGTCCGCGTCCACGACGCAGGCCGTGATCGGCTGCCGGGCCTTGTTCAGGATCCACACGACGTCGAACGCGGTGCATGCCACCGTCCCCGCCAGAGACCAGCTCCATCGGTCGCGGGCCCAGATTACGGCCCCCGGCTTCCGCTGCACCGTCTACGACAAGCGCGTGGCCGCTGCCCGTTTCGGCGACAAAGCTGACGCCGTCGATCCACTTCGCCGTTGCCCTCAACTTCTCCGCTCCGAGTTGAATACAAGCACTCGCTAACTTGCTGCATCAGGTGCGTCGTAGACAAACCAATATGGTGCAATGCAAAAATCCTTGCCTTGTGCAGTGCACTATGCGATTATTTTCGCGTCCACGGTCCGGGATCCTCCTCCTTCCCATCGCGGACAGATTCCTCCATTCTCCTCCTATGGCGGAATCCTCGCGCGGTCTCCCAAGGCCGCGCTTTTTAGCGCGATGGGGCGGAAAACAGGCGGTGCCGGGATAGGCAACGGTGCTGCCGCGGCGTTTGACAGACCCTCCGTCAACGTATTAAAATCCAAGACTTTGCAAAATTTGACCGGACGGGTCATTTTCCCATGAAAACCTATTCCGCCAAGCCCCAGGACATCACGCGCGCGATTGGTACGTCATCGACGCCAATGACAAGGTTCTAGGGCGCCTGGCAAGCGGCATTGCGCATCGCCTGCGCGGCAAGCACAAGCCGATCTATACGCCGCATATCGACACCGGCGATTTTATCGTCGTCACCAACGTCGACAAGATCAAGGTCACCGGCAACAAGCAGGACGACAAGCTCTATCACCGTCACAGCGGATATCCCGGTGGCGTGCGCACGACGTCATTCTCGAAGATGCAGCAGCGCTTTCCGGGCCGCGCATTGCAAAAAGCGGTGAAAGGCATGCTGCCCAAGGGCCCCTGGGCTACGCCATGCTGAAGAAGCTGAAGTGCTACGCCGGGGCCGAGCACCCGCACTCCGCGCAGCAGCCGAAAACACTCGATTTTTAAGGCCAGTCCATGATCGGCAACTATTATTACGGAACCGGGCGTCGCAAGAGCGCCGTCGCCCGCGTGTTCATCAAGCAGGGCTCGGGCAAGTTCGTGGTCAACGAAAAGCCCGTCGACGAGTTCTTCACCCGTGAGACCGGGCCGCATGGTGGTGCGACAACCCCTGAAGCTGACCAATCACGAGGCGACGTTCGACATCATGGTCAACGTCCGCGGCGGTGGCAGATCCGGTCAGGCCGGCGCGGTTCGCCACGGCATCACCCGCGCGCTGATGGATTACGACGGCCAGCTGAAGCCTACGCTTTCCAAGGCCGGGCTCGTCACCCGCGATGCGCGCGAAGTCGAGCGCAAGAAGGTCGGCCTGCACAAGGCTCGACGCCGCAAGCAATTCTCAAGCGCTGACGACGGGTCCCTATGCCTCGTCGAGGGCCGCCGCGAGGCGGCCTTTTCTTTGGAGGTGCGCCAGCGGATGACCGAATATTCCAATGTCGTAGGACTGCGTGGGAGTGCTAGAATCCCCACGGTGAGGATGCAATCCATGATCGAGATCGGTATCGTCGGCGGCACCGGCTATACGGGCGTCGAGCTGCTGCGGCTGCTAGCCCAGCACCCGCAGGCCGAACGTCAGCGCTGATCACCTCCCGCACCGAGGCGGGGGTGAGCGTCGGCGCGATGTTCCCAAGCCTTCGCGGGCTTGGGCGCTGAGTGACCTCTCTTTCAGCGATCCCGCGAAAACCAACCTCAAAGCCTGCCATGTGGTCTTCTTCGCGACACCCCATGGCATCGCCATGGGTCAGGCGCGGGAACTGGTCGGAGCCGGGGTGAAGATCATCGACCTGGCCGCGGATTTTCGCCTCAAGGACCCGGCGCTCTTCGAGCGCTGGTACAAGATGCCGCACGCCTGCCCGGATCTGCTCGCCGAGTCGGTGTACGGCTTGCCGGAAATGCATCGCACGGCCATTGCCAAGGCGCGCATCGTTGGCAATCCCGGCTGTTACCCCACCGCCATCCAGCTTGGCTTCCTGCCGCTGGTCGAGGCCGGCATCGTCGATCCCGCGCATTTGATCGCGGACGCGAAATCGGGCGTATCGGGCGCGGGTCGCAAGGCAGAAGTCGGGCTCCTGTTCAGCGAAGCGTCCGACAATTTCAAGGCCTACAACGTCGGAGGGCACCGCCACCATCCCGAAATCGTCCAGGGATTGAACGGTTTCAGCAAGGACCCCGTTACCGTCGTCGTTTACGCCGCATCTGACTCCCATGATCCGGGGCATACACGCGACGCTCTACGCGCGGCTCACCGATGTCACCGTCGACCTTCAGGCGCTGTTCGAGAAGCGTTACGCCGGCGAGCCGTTCGTCGATGTCATGCCCGCCGGAAGCCACCCCGAGACACGCTCGGTTCGGGCGTCCAACATCTGCCGTATCGCCGTGCACCGGCCGCAGCAGGGTGATATCGCGGTGATCCTCGCCGTCGAGGACAACCTGGTCAAGGGCGCCGCCGGACAGGCGATTCAGAACATGAATCTGATGTTCGGGCTGCCCGAGACGACCGGTCTCACGGCGCCGCCGGTCCTTCCCTGACCGAATGGGCGGCCTCGGGCGCAAGCTGCGCCAAACCTTCGGTATCAGCGCCCCGCGCATGGCGGTGCGCACGCACCTGTCGTGGCGCTGGAAGATACCCGCGATGCTCGTCCTGTTCGCTGCTGGTCGCTGGGCATGTGGTGGTGGGGATTCGACTTCGGACAGTTCCTAGGCGGCTTCAACCGCGGCGAGATAGCGGAAAAACAAGGAAAGCTGGAAAGCGAAGTCGCGCTGTTCAAGGACGAAAACGCGAAGCTTCGGGCGCAGGCCGCTACAGCTGGAAATGCGATCTCAACATCACGCGCGGCGCCCAGGCGACGCTGTCGAAGCAATCGCTCGAGCTCCAGTCGGAAAATACCGCAGATCAAGGAAGAGCTCGCTTTTCTGCAAAAACTGTTCAGCGACACCGGCAAGCAGGGCACGATTTCCATTCAGCGTCTCTCCGCCGAGCGGGAACGCGACGACGCATACCACTACAGCCTGCTGGTCGTCCGCGGCGGCAATCCGTCGGGCGAGTTTGCCGGACAGCTGACGCTTCAGGCGGGGCTCTTGTCAGGGGGCGGCTCGCGACCGTTGCGCTGCCCGACGATCAGCCCGACGCTACTGCCACGCTCAAGCTCAAGTTCAGAGTATTATCAACGCATCGAGGGGACGATACGCGTCCCCCGGAAGCCAGCTCAAGACCCTGCAAGCCAGGGTGCTCGAGGTCGGGCAAACGTCGCCCAGGGCGACGCGAAGCTTGAACATCTCGTAGGAGGCCCCCATGTTTGAACGCAGGAAGTCGCGCCCGCCGCAAAAACGTATCGACAGCCTGATCGGCGCCGGCACCGTGGTCCAAGGCAACGTCGTGTTCGCCGGTGGCTTGCGCATCGACGGACGGTGGACGGCAAGGTGGCGACCGCTGACAACGCGCAGGGAACACTGGTCATCAGCGAGCACGCCCGGATCGACGGCGAGGTCAAGGTGTCACACATTGTGATCAACGGCTCGGTCAGCGGCCCGGTGACCGCCAACGATTACCTGGAACTGCAGGCCAAGGCGCGGGTCAATGGAGATGTGGTGTATCGCACGCTGGAAATGCACGTAGGCGCAATCGTGCAGGGGAAGTTGATGCATGCCGAACCCGAGACGGCATCGATAGTCGAGCTCAAACGCGCTCGCGGCGAGTGAACTTCCAGTGCGGCGTCATTTGACGGCCCGGGCCCCCGGCCGATAATGAGAGCGCGCTGTTCAAGGAGTATGCAATGAATGCAATGACCGACAATGCCCGCACCGCTGGTTTTCACGGACGCGGCGGCGACCAAGGTGAAAACCCTGATCGAGGAGGAAGGCAATGCCGACCTCAAGCTGCGCGTGTTCGTGACCGGCGGCGGCTGTTCCGGCTTCCAGTACGGCTTCACGTTCGACGAAGCCGTCAACGAGGACGATACGTCGATGGAGAAGAACGGCGTCACGCTGCTGATCGACCCGATGAGCTACCAATATCTGGTCGGCGCCGAAATCGATTACCAGGAAGGGCTCGAGGGCGCGCAGTTCGTGATCAAGAATCCGGGCGCCACCAGCACCTGCGGCTGCGGCTCGTCTTTCTCGCCCTGACCGCAAAGTACTTCTCATTGAAAACGGGGCATTTAGCCCCCGTTTTTCATTTACTACGCCCGATAGATCGCCCCAAGAACGCGCGGGCCGCGGGCGCCGGTCACGGTCGCAGGTTGCCGGGCCGTCCGGCGAGGGTCTCGCGCGCCAGCCACGCGAAAGCCAGCGCCTCGACTTCGTTGATCGCGATTCCCTCCGCTGCCGTCGTCGCCAGTGTCCGCGGCGCGAGCGCCGCCTCGAGCTCACCCATGAGCACGGCGTTTTGCGCTCCGCCGCCACAGACCAGGACGTCGCTCGCTCCGGCGCAATGCTGGTCGATCGCGGCGGCGATGGTCAGCGCCGTCAAGGCGAAGAGCGTGCGCTGCACGTCCTGCGGTGAATACGACGATTTCAGGTATCTGCCCAGCCATCGCAGATGAAAACGGTCGCGCCCGGTGCTCTTGGGGGAGGCAGCGCGAAATAAGGCTCGGCACGCAGCGATCGCAACAGCTCGAGATTGCCCTGCCGCCACCGCCCCAGGCCCCATTGCGGTCGTACGGCGCTCCGGTGTGACGCTCGCACCAGGCATCCATCAAGGTGTTGCCCGGACCGGTGTCGAACCCTCGCACCGGTCCCCCTGGGGGTAGATCCGTGACATTGGCAATGCCGCCGATGTTGACCACGACACGGTGCCTGTCCGGTACCGAAAGACCGCGGCGTGGAATGCCGGCACCAGAGGAGCGCCCTGGCCGCCGGCCGCGACATCGCGACTGCGAAAGTCCGCAACCACGGTGATGCTCGTCGCCTCGGCCAATCGCGCCGGGTTGGCGAGCTGCGTGCGTGTAGCCGAGCTCAGGGCGATGACGGATCGTCTGTCCGTGCAGCCCGATCGCCGCGACGTCGCGAGCCTCGCAGCGCGCCGCCGACAGGACCGCCGCGACCGCCGTCGCACAGCAATCCATCAGGGCGTTGGCTGCAAGCGAGCCGCGGTGGACCTCGTCGGCGCCGCTTAGCTGCAGTGCGTTCAATTCCTCGCGCAGTCCGGAAGCGAAGGCGACGTGGGTGCGGGCCAATGCGCGGCAGGGATGGACGCTGAAGTCGGCCAGGACCGCGTCGACGCCGTCGACGCTGGTGCCGGACATCAGCCCCACGAAGTACTCGGAGCTCACCGCAGTTTCGCGCGCAGGTGCGTTCTCGGTTGCGTTCCGCTACTCGACGCCGGCGAGGGTGACGCCGTGCCCCAGCGCGAGTTGGGCGCTGAGCACGGAGACGCGTCCGAGATAGCCGGCGAGCGCGGCAACCGGCAGAGGTTGCGCCGTCGGCAACGCGATCGTCATCGGGTTGCGCTGTTCGTTATTGACCCGAAATTCGTAGTGCAGATGAGGACCGGTCGCCCAGCCCGTCTGGCCGACGTAGCCGATGACGTCGCCCTGCGCGACGCGCGCTCCGGGCTTGATGCCGCTCGCGAACCGCGACAGATGCGCGTAGACGGTCGAATAGGCCGCGCCATGCTGCAGCACGACCGCGTTGCCGTAGCCGTTCTGCCGCCCGGCGGAGGCAACCTTGCCGTCGCCTGAAGCGTGGACCGGCGTCCCGGTGGGCGCGGCGAAGTCGACACCCTTGTGTGCCCGCCAGGTCTGGAGAAACGGGTGGAATCGCGCCAGAGAGAATCCCGATGTAATGCGCGTGAACGAAAGCGGTGAGCGCGTGAAAGCCTTGCGCAGGCTCTTGCCGTCTTCCGCGTAATAAGCCTCGCTGCTGTCGGGACCCTGCCATGAATATGCGCGGTAGACGCGGCCCTTGTTGACGAATTCGGCGGCGACGATTCTTCCGCCCCGGCGCTCTGTCCGTCGATCTCACGCGTCTCGTAGACGACCGAGAACCAGTCGCCGCGCCGCAGATCGTGGTGAAAATCGATATCACCCGAAAATATTTCCGCGAGCTGCATGGTGACCGCGTCGGGCAGTCCCACCGCGTCGGACGCCGCGAACAGCGACGAGCGTATCTCACCGGCGCGCAACTCCAAGCGCACCGTCGAACCGGGCGGCGCGCTCTGCGCCGAAAATCCATCCTCGATGCGCTTGACGCTTAAGAGCTCGCCGCCCTGCGCGAGGTAGGAAAGCGCGATCAACCGGCCGTCGTCGTCGGCTTGTACGCGGACAGCCTTGCCCGGCATGAGCTGATAGAGGGCCGTGCGCGTGCATCGTTGCGCAGGAAGTTCTGCGCCGGCGCATCGTCGATACCGAGCCGTGCCAGCACGCTGCCGAGCGTATCGCCGCGCTGGATGCGCTCTTCGCGCCAATAGCCGGCAACCCGCGCCACCGGTGCGAGGGTGGGCAAAGAGAGCTCGCGGACAATCCGCTGTGCCGGGTCGGTCGGAACGAGCGTGTCCGGCGCAAAGGCAAATGCCGCGACCACTCCGACGCCCGTCAATAGCATGATTGCGGCGGCGCGACCTGCCACGAGATGGCGGCCGAACGAGGTGCCGCTTTGCGCTAGAATCCGACGGTTGCTCAAGACGGTTCCGGTCAGGTGTGCCGAAGACGAGTGAGGTTCTGCCTCGGAGTCGCTCCAGGACCGCCGGATTGTAGCAGAGGCCAGTACCCCCTCCTCCGCAGCCATGCCCATCGACATTCCCCACCAATTGGCCGTCTTCAAACGAGGCGCGGATGAGCTGATCGTCGAATCCGAGCTCGAAACCAAGCTCAAGCGCGGCAAGCCGCTGCGGATCAAGGAAGGCTTCGACCCGACCCGGCCCGATCTGCACCTAGGCCACACGGTGCAGTTCAACAAGCTCCGCCAGCTGCAGGACCTGGGGCACCACATCATTTTCTGATCGGCGATTTCACCGGAATGATCGGCGATCCCACCGGACGCAACATCACCCGGCCGCCGCTTTCGCGCGACGAGCTCAAAGCCAACGCCAAGACCTATACCGACCAGGTATTCCTCATCCTCGATCGGGAAAAGACCGAGGTCGCATACAACTCCACGTGGTTGTCCCCGCTCGGCGCGGATGGAATGATCCGTCTCGCCGCCAAATACACGGTCGCGCGCATGCTCGAGCGCGACGACTTCGCGAATCGTTATCAGAGCGGGCAACCGATCGCGATCCACGAGTTCCTGTACCCGCTCGCCCAGGGCTACGATTCGGTCGCGCTCAAGGCCGATGTCGAGCTTGGCGGCACCGACCAGAAATTCAATCTTCTGGTCGGCCGGGAGCTGCAGCGGCACTACGGTCAGGAACCGCAATGCATCCTGACCGCTGCCGCTGCTCGAGGGCCTCGATGGCGTCAACAAGATGTCGAAGTCGCTCGACAACTAGCATCGGCATCACCGAGACGCCAAACGAGATGTTCGGCAAGCTCATGTCGATCTCCGACGAGCTGATGTGGCGCTACTTCGAGCTCTTGTCGTTCAAACCGCTGGACGAGATCGCAAAGCTGCGCAGGGAATGCGCCGAAGGGCGCAATCCTCGCGACGCCAAGGTGATGCTGGCGCAGGAGATCGTCACGCGTTTCCATACGCGGGCCGCGGCCGATGCCGCGCTGGCCGAGTTCGAGTCCCGATTCCGGGATGGCGCCATGCCCGAAAGCATGCCCGAGGTCACGCTGCATACGGCCGGCGCGGGATTGGCGATTCCCAGTTGTGCAAGCAGGCGGGCCTTGCCCCGAGCACGTCGGAAGCGATGCGGCTGATCGAGCAGCGCGGCCTCAAGATCGACGGCGAAGTCGTCGCGGACAAGGCTCTGGTGATCGCTGCGGGCAGCACGGTCGTCGTACAGGCAGGCAAGCGAAAGTTCGCACGCGTGACCGTCAGCTGATTCGAAGTCCGGACCGACATCGCCGGCGCCTTGCATGATCGAACCGTGCATCTCGGTGCTCATTTGCAGTATCAACGCCGCCAAATACGCGCGTGTCACCGCCAGCTACGAACGCCTTCTGGCGAGCTATCCGCACGAAATTATCGGCATCCACGATGCGCGGTCGCTCGCCGAAGGCTACAACCGCGCCGTGCAAGCGTCGCGCGGCGAATGGTTGCTCTTCAGCCACGACGACGTCGAGATCGTCTCCAGCGATCTCGCGCCCGCGATCCTGCGCGGCTTCCCGCCGAGGCCTTTCCTGCGAAATGGTCGTTCGCGCGCATGCCGGTGGCGTCGAAGGATGCGATCGTGCGGGAGTTCCCGCTCGAGCGCCTGGTAGCGATCACGCGGCAGCTCCGCGCCGCCAGGCCGCGGGAGCCGTAGCGGCCAAGTGCTACGCCAGACCGGGATTGCCAGCCACGCCAACGAGCTTGGGAACGTTCAATTTGCGCGGCCGAATCGTTTTCTGCCCGCGCAAATAACGCGCCATCAGCTCCCATATCGGCTCGCCGCCAGCGAGTCTCGCTTCTTCCGACACCGGGGCCCAGCCGGCGACCTTGTAGCGCTTGTCGGCTGAAAGCGGCGTTCCATGGAGCGTCAAAGCCGAGATGCGAGCGCCCATCGCGGCCGCCGGATCGCAGGTGTATTGCAATCCACCGACGCGCACCATGTCCCCGCCCTGCTGATAGTAAGGATCCGGGTTGAACAGGTTGTCGGCGACGTCCTCGAGGATGATCTTGATCGTCTCGCCGGTGAGCTCGTTGACCGTCACGTACGGATACGTTATCGCCGTCTGATCCATCAGCTGTTCGAACATGATCGGCTGCTCCGGGAAGCAGCGTCGTGCCCCAGCGGAAGCCGGGCGAGAACGCGATCTCCGCATTCTTTCGGCCATCAGGCCGTCGAGGATCAGTTGATCGAACGCTGCCGTTGAAATTGCCGCGCCGGTAAAGCAGTCCTTCGGTCACAGCGAACTTTTCCTGCAGGCGTTGCCGATACGGCGCGCGCTCTCTGGGAAATGAGCGCCGCCATGTCGCTCCGCGCCGGGAGCAGGTTCGCGAATACCGGCAGCAGCTTGTAGCGGAAATCGGCGACGCTGCCGCTTTGCACTTCGAAATCGAGCACGGCGAGGAACTTGCCGTTGCAGCCGGCGTTGGTCACCAGCGTCCTGCCGCCCGGCGTTGGCGATGACGGACGGCCGCGGAACGCCGTCGTGCGTGTGCCCGCCGAGAATCGCGTCGATGCCGCGTGCACGCGCGACGCGAGCTTGAGGTCGACGTCCATGCCGTTGTGCGACAGCAGCACGACGGCGTGCGCGCCCTTGCCGCGCACCTCGTCCACGACTAGCTGCAGCTCCTGCTCGCGGATGCCGAAGGTCCAGTCGGGAACGAAGTAGCGCGGATTGGCGATCGGCGTGTACGGAAACGCCTGACCGACGATCGCGATCGGCACTCCGTTCTGCTCGCGCATCACGTACGGCGCGAAGACCGGATCGCCGAAGTCGGCGGTCTTGACGTTCTGCGCGAGAAAATCGATCGCGCCCGTGAAATCGCCTTCGACGACCTGCTTGACGCGATCGGCACCGAGCGTGAATTCCCAATGCCCGGTCATGACGTCGACGCCGAGCAGCTTGGACGCATCGATCATGTCCTGCCCCTTGGTCCACAGCGCCGTGGCCGAGCCCTGCCAGCTGTCGCCGCCGTCGAGCAGCAGCGCCGACGGGCCGGCTCGCCTTCAGCCGCTCGACCAGCGTGGCGAGATGCGCGAAAGCCGCCGACCTTGCCGTAGGTCCTGCCGCCGCGATGAAGTCGCGTGAGGTAAATGCGTGCGCGTCGCGCGTTCCGGGCGCGATGCCGAAGTAGCGCAGCAAGGCCTCGCCGACCAGATGCGGAGGACGTCCCGCGGCGTCGCCCAGGCCGAGATTGACGCTCGGCTCGCGGAAGTACGTCGGCAGCAATTGCGCATGACAATCGGTGAAATGCAGCAGATGCACGTTGCCGAAGCGCGGCACGTCGTAGACGTTCGAGCGCGTTCTGCGCCGTTGCGCCGCGGCCCGCCAGCGGAAAGCCCGCGGCGGATGCGGCGGCGCAGGACCTGCAAGAACTCGCGGCGATTCACCCGATCGCCTGCGACGCTACGCGTCTTGCTCGCGCACGGATCGCGTCACTTGTTGACCGGCGACTGCGGGTCCATCAGCAGCGCGGTCACATCCTTGATCTGCTGCTCGGTCAGAATACTGTTAGTGGCCGAAGCGCGGCATGCGTCGAACACGGCGGCGAATGCATCGGCGTTGAATATCTTGCCGTAGGCGTAGCGCTGCGTGTCGGCGCCGTAGCCGCGCAGCTTGGCGAATTGGTAAAGGCTCGGGCCGATGGTGCCGAACGAGAGCTCCTGCGGCGCGAGCTGGTGGCACGCGTAGCAGTTCGCGCCCACCGGGCCCGCGACATCGTCGGAGAACTGCTTTGCCGCGGCCCTCCTGCGCGATTTTCTCGCCGTTCTTCCAGTCGCCGAGCAGCTTGCCGTCGGCAGGATAGCGGATCGTCGCGAGATTCAGCTTTTCGATTTTTTCGGCGACGTCCTTCGCCGGTGCCTTGCCGGGCGCAGCTCGCTGCACACGCGCTGCGTCTCGTCCTGGTTCGAGCCGGTCGAGTCCGGCCTGACCTGTCGCCTTGAACGACGCCTTCAGCATCGCGGTCGACTGGGCGGCGATCTCGTCGTTGGACGGCGCGGTCGCGCAGCCCAGCGGAAGAAGCGGCGAGCGCGACCACAAGTGACGTTTCTGCTACGTTCATCGTCGTCTCTCTAGCGCTTGATTGCCGGCGCATCGAAGGCGGCGCCGTTGGCATTGCGCGCAAGGAACATGGTCAGCGCGATGGACGCATCCGATCCGAAAACGAGCTCCGGAAAGCGTTGCTGGCGGAAGCAGTCGTAGAGCCGCCACTGGAAAGTGCGCAACTCGCCCTGCGACACCCGATAGGCGGGCCACGTGGTGTACGCCTTCTGCGCGCCTTCGAGCTTGGTCAGATTCGGCAGATCCTGCAGCCGTATGCGCTTGCCGTCTTCGCCATGGCAGGTGACGCACCCGAAATCGTGCGGTCCGCCGCGGAAGTAGAACATCTTCTCGCCGATGCGATACATCGCCGCTTCCTTCGGATGCGCAAGCGAGACGTTCATCGGCAACGCCGCGCGATTCGGAGGTGATGTAGGCGACCAGCGCCTCGATGTCCGACTTCCTGTGCGTTGCCGCTGCCGAAGGGAGACTTCTTCGGCGTCGGCTTCGGTGTATCCCTGCTGCGCGACCATGCACCACACCAGGCGCGTTTCCAGATCCATGACCCGGTCGGCGTCGGCGAAGTATCGCGGCAGACTGCGCGTACGCGCCCTTTGACGACACCCGCGCCCGAGTCCCAGATCGCATTGTTCCAGCGAAACCTGCTTCGGGGCCGCGCTTCTGCTTCCACAGGTCTTCGCCGCGGGCCGTCCCACAGCTCCGCCGGGTTGCCATCCTGCAGCGCGGCGCGATACTTGGCGATCTCGTCGACCGCGGAGCCCTGAGCGAGCACCGACAGGTATCGCGACCACGCTCAGCAGCGCGACGATCCAGGAACCGTGGCGCGGAAAATCAGGCATGTATTTCCTCGATGAAATGGAAGGCGCGGCGTTGCACGACCACCGGAAGGCCCGCGCTCGATTACCCAGGCGAGCGGTCTCAGCGTGATATGCGGCGAGGCGAAAGGACTCAGGCGATCGTCGCCTCGTCGGTGCGCTTGTCGCCGCGATTGTCGACCCAGGTGATGGTGACTTTCTCGCCCTTCGCGCCACCCTTGAACTTGAACGACAGAAACGGATTCTTCGCCACCGCCGGGCCCCACTGCGCGGCGAGCACGGTCTTGCCGCCATAGGTCACCGTCACGCTCTGGATGAACCAGGCCGGAATGACCGCGCCCTGCGCGTCCTTGCGCTGGCCGGTCTCCATCTCATGGTTCATCAGCACCTTGACCTCGGTCGAATCGCCGACAACGCTGGCGCGGATTTTCATCGGATCTGCCATGTCATCCTCCGCATCCGCCGAGTGTCACTTTGACTTCCTTGGCCGCCACGTAATATTTGCCGTCGGCCTTCACCAGCGCGACGATATTCGAGCTCTGCCCCATCTTGACCCGGGTCGAGATCGTCGGATCGGTGCCTGCGGGAATGTCGAACGACGCCGCCAGCAGGTTGGGGTTCTTTTCGATCAGGATCGCGATCGATTCGGTCTTGGGAATGTTGCTGGTGATGCCCACCGGCACCACGGCGCCGTTCTCCGCGATGTCCGGCGTCTGGAAGAAAACGATGTCCTTGCTTTGCGCCGGCTCGCCGCCGCCCAGCGCCTTCATCGTTTCGGCAAGACTGTGCGTGTCAAACGCGGCCTTGTTCCACGCTTGCGCCTGCGCGGCGTGCGGCACAAGCAAACCCGCGCCGCCGACGAGCGAGAGCAGGGTCACGCCGCTGCCGGTTTTCAATAGCGTTCTGCGTTTTCGATTCATCGACTCGTCTCCGAAATTCCAAGCTGCATTTTACGCCACCATTGCCGAAACCTTTAGGCCCGTCTGAACATGGCTCGGTTCCATGGTCATGGCACGGCTTTCGTCACCTGGCGATCAATAACTCATCGAGGCCGCGTTCAGAATGCCCGTGGACACCGAGAGTGCGGCCAGCAACGTCGCCGGCGCCGCGCGGCTCCGCCTCGATTGCCTCCCGGAAGCGAGGTACGAGTCGGCCGGTCACCGCATAAACGATAAGTTGCACGACCAGCGCGATCACTCCCAGGCCACCATATCCAGGGGGCTCACGCTATGCGCGATCGCGCTTGCGAGCGGCAGCACAAAGCCGATCAACGCTCCTGAAAGCGAAATCGACGCGGCGATGTTTCCTCGCGGATCAGCGCAATCTCCCGGTACGGCGTCACGCGCGTATAGATCGCAACGAAAATCGCCAGCAGGATGAGCGCGAGCACGAAGTAGAGCAGGAAGGCCGGAAAGCCGGCGATCGATTGCATCAGACTGTCCATGTAATGCTCCTCGTGTTGTCACCGGAACGCGTATCGGCGGAGTGCAATCACCGCATACACTCAAGCAAAGTAGTGTGGAACGAAGCGGCTGGTGTTGCGGGTGATCGGCGTCGCGTCTTCGCGCAAGCCTATCCCGGCCGGCTCGTCTCCGACGATCCAGGACCCGATGGTAACGTAGCTATCGTCGAACCGCGGAATCTCGGTATACGCTTGATAGATCCATCCCTCGTCGCCGTAGCTTCCTCCCTCGCGCAGCACCTCGCCGCCCCGATAGACGGAAACGTTGGCGCCTTCCCGCGAATACAGCGGCTTCTGAACGTAGTCGCCGGAAATGCGAAAGCGATCGAACGACGCCGGCAGCAGGTTGGGATGGTCCGGGTTGAGCTCCCACAGGATGGGCAGCAGACCCTTGGTCGACAGCAGCATCTTCCACGGCGGCTCGATCACGTGCATCTTCGCCTGCAGCAGATGCGGACCGAACTCGTCCTTGATCATCCACTCCCAGGGATATAGCTTGCACAGCATGGAGATTTCCTCATTGTCGACATCGACGAAGCACTGCGCGTCGTCCGCCCAGCCGATGTCCTCGATATAGACAAAGCGCGTGGCTATGCCGGCTTGGGTTGCTACGTCGCGTTGATATTCGATCGTTCCGAAATCCTCGTCGTTATCCTTGACGCAGGCGAAGTGCACCGGCACGTTGGCCGAGATCGTGATGCCGATCGCGCGCCAGTTGGCAATGAGCTTCTCGTGCAGCGAATTGAACTGATCGGCGTGCGCCAGCCCTGGCCGGATTGCGCTCTGCAACCAGCGCCATTGAACGACCGATGCTTCGAGCAGGGCCGTCGGCGTGTCGGCGTTGTATTCCAGCAGCTTGGGAGGGTGGCTGCCGTCATAGGCGAGATCGAAGCGGCCTGCGATCGCCGGATCGCGCGCCTTCCACGAGGCCCTGATCCGATCGGCAAATCCAGGCGCAATCGCGAGTTGCTCGAAGCGATCGGTGGTGACGATGTGCTCCACCGCGGCCAGAGCAAGCTGGTGCAGGTCGCGGGTCGCTGCTTCGAGCTCGTCGATCTCGTCGGCGGTGAAGCGATAGCAGTGCGACTCGTCCCAGTACACCCCGTCCATCGAGTGGAAGCTGAATCCTACCGCCTTCGCAATCCTCGCGCCAGTTCGGGCGCGGGGTCCTCGATTCGCGGATCACGGGACGACGCGGTCGACGCGCCGGCAGGCCGCTGCCATCACGATCCGCTGGATGCGTGCGCCGATCCGCTGGCGCCGAATCCACCGCGGCTGGTGTGCGAGGTTCCGACGGCATGGCTGCCCGGACGCGCCGAGTCGACCGTGCCGTGCGGCCTACTGACCGAACCGGAGCCGTAGGCGCCGGAGCGGTAATAAGGTCCGTACCAATAACCGCCGTGGTAGCCGCCGCCGCTTCGAGCCGGCCCGGTCCCTCCGCGCACTTCTGCTCGTCGCCCCAGTCCTTCAGGCAGTCTTCCTTGTTGGCGTAGAGGTCGCGACGAAGCGAGCCTTCATCCTGGCCGCACGACGCCAATGCCGCGGCCCCGAGCAGCACCAACGTGACCCGAGCGGAGGATTTTCGCGGACGTGTTGCCATGCCAGTCGCAGATTTTGCGCATGATAGCCCATCGCCCGCCGCAAAATCGGCGCCGCGGGAGCCTGGCAGGTCTAGTGTACGGTCGCTGTCGTGAGAAAGCGCAGCAAGGCGCCGGACGTCAGCCGGTACATGCCGTCGCCGACATGCTCCGCGCCGTCGAGCTCCTCGCGGGTGAACGCGAGCTCGGTGTCGCCCAGCTTGAGCTCCATCACTACGTCCTCGGCGACCGTCGACTCATCGGGAACGCGCAGGTACTCGGTCGCGAAGACGATGCCGTTCAGCTGCACGAAATCAGCACCGTGCATGGCTTGGGCAAGTGACATGGTGTAGGTCTTCATCCGATAGTCCAGGCAGCTTTAAGGAAGCCGCCGTTAGCCCTTAGATGTGGCCAAGCTCGACAGGTTCAAGTCCGACAGCGTCGGGTGCCGATTGCAGGCCTTGTCCGGGGCAGCGCGCCCGAACCCTGCCGGACTGCCAGGCGACTTCCAGGCGACGAGATCGCGGACGAAGTTCGGCAGCGCCATGGACGCGCGGTGGACCTCGCCGTTGTAGTACTGCAGATCGCGTATGCCGCGGGTCGCAATGCGGCGATTGGCCTCCAGCGGCGTCAGGTAGGCGGGATTGAGCGTCGGCGACGCGCAGGCCATCATCCAAAGCCCGCCGTAGAGCGGTATGGAAACGAGATACGGCACGACGACTGCGAAAGACCGCGCGCAGATTGGCCATCGCCGGCGCGGACGCGCTCCGGATGCGCCACCGGCGATGCGATGTGCAGCGTCATCGCGCCGGTGGGATTGAGGCGCGCGGCGCATGCCCGATAGAACTCGGCGCCGTACAGCGGTTCCGACGCTCCGCCCGGATCGGTAAGGTCGAGCACGATGAGATCGTAGGTGTCCGTCGCGCCGCGCACGAAAGCGAGGCCGTCCTCGACCTTCGACCGTCAGACGAGGATCCAGACAGCGCGCCGCGATGGACCTCGGCAAAATATTTGCGCGCAATGTCGAGCACCGCAAGATCGATCTCGACCAGGGTTACCGACGTTCATCGTCTGATACTTGAGCAGCTCCTCGGCCGAACCGCCGTCGCCGCCGCCGATGATCAGCGCGGTCTTGGGCGCGGGATGCGTGATCGCCGCGACGTGAACCAGGTTCTCATGATAGAAGAACTCGTCCTTTTCGGACGTCATGAAGATGCCCGTCGAGACGGAACAGCTTTCCGAACGATTTGGTGTCGTGGACTTCGACCGTTTGATACGGCGTCTGGAAACGCTCGAACTCGCGCGACGAGCGAACGAAAAACCCGGAATCGTCGGTCAGGTATTCGGTCAGCACGCCTGGCTGAAGGTCGCCGGGCGGTACATCATCAGGCATCGCGGCCCCCGCGGTGGATCGCCTGAAATTTGACACGCTGCGGTTTCATCGCGTCCTGCATCGCGCGCAGCAAGCGTTCCGGCCTTGGCCGAATTGTCGGTCGTATAGTTGCAGACGTAAACGTCGATGGTCACGAAACCGTGTTCGGGCCAGGTGTGAATGGCAAGATGCGATTCGGCAAGAAGCACGGTGCCGGTGACGCCGGCGGGCTCGAATTGATGAAAGCTGTCGCCGACGATGGTCATCCCGGAAGCTTCGGACGCATGGAGGCACAGCGTTCGCAACGGCTGGACGTGCGTCATCTCCGGCTATCGGCCGCGCAGCCGTACCATTCTCCGAGCAGGTGGATGCCGTCCATTGTTTTGTTCTCCCGCGAGCGGTCGTCCCGTCGTTGTTGCGCTAATTTTGCTCGCCGCTTGGGCGAGGTGAGCGAACCGATCCGGCTAAACTCGCTATTATTGCCCAAATTCGATGGCTAGGCGATAATTTTACCTCTTTGCAGTACCGTCTGCCCGTCGTGCGCATCCGCGCCCGCCGCCCTCTTGAGTCCATGACGATCCCGCTTTCCGAAGAAGAGCGCGTGTCACCCGAAACGCAACGCGAGTCGACTATCGTCGCGCCCTCGGTTTGTGACAGCGCGACGCTTGCGAATAGCGATGCGCGCGCTCGCGATGGACGCGGTGCAGGCAGCGAATTCGGGCCATCCCGGCATGCCCATGGGCATGGCGGAAATCGCCGTCGCGCTGTGGACCAGACACCTTCGCCACAACCCCGCCGACCCGCATTGGGCCGATCGCGACCGCTTCGTCCTGTCCAACGGTCACGGCTCGATGCTGCAATACGCGTTGCTGCACCTGAGCGGCTACGCGCTGCCGATCGACGAAATTAAGCACTTCCGGCAGCTGCACTCGATGACGCCGGGCCATCCCGAGGTCGGCGTCGACGCCGGGCGTGGAGACGACGACCGGTCCGCTGGGACAAGGGCTCGCCAACGCCGTCGGGATGGCGCTCGCCGAACGGCTGCTCGCCGCGCAGTTCAATCAGCCCGGTCACGAAATCGTCGATCATCGGACCTACGTTTTCGTCGGCGACGGCTGCCTGATGGAAGGCATCTCGCACGAGGCCTGCTCGCTCGCGGGGACGCTGGGCCTTGTCAAAGCTGATCTGCTTTTACGACGACAACGGAATCTCGATCGACGGAGCGGTGGCCGGCTGGTTTACCGACGACACGCCGAAGCGCTTCGAGGCCTATGGCTGGCATGTCATTCGCGGAGTCGATGGACACGACGTCGACGCCGTCGACGCAGGCGATCGAGCGAAGCGCACGCGTCACGCGATCGTCCGACGCTGATCTGCTGCAAGACGACGATCGGCAAGGGTTCGCCCAATCGCGCCGGCACCGATCTCGCGCACGGGCAGGCGCTCGGCGAGAAAGGAAGTTGCGCTGACGCGCGCGGCGCTGGGCTGGACGTCCCGCCGTTCGAGATACCGCCCGCCGCCGTACGAAGGCTGGAACGCACGCGAATGCGGTGCGCTGCTGCAAGAGGATTGGGAACGCCGCTTTGCCGCATACCGCGCCGTCACCCCGACAAGGCGGCCGAATTCGAGCGCCGCTTGGCCGGCAGGCTTCCGCAGGACTACCGAGAGCGCCGCGGCGCTGATCGCACAGCAACAAGCCAAAGCCGAATCAGTCGCCACGCGCAAGGCCTCGCAACAGGCGATCGAGGCGCTCGCGCCCGCGCTGCCCGGAACTGATCGGCGGGTCGGCGGACCTGACCGGTTCGGTATTCACGAACTGGTCGGGCAGCCGCGCGGTGACGCAGAACGACGCAGGCAACTACGTGAATTTCGGCGTCCGCGAGTTCGCGATGAGCGCCATTGCCAACGGGCTTGCGCTGCACGGCGGCTTTATTCCCTACGTCGGAACCTTTCTCACCTTTTCCGATTACGCACGCAACGCAGTGCGCATGGCCGCGCTGATGAAGCTACGCTCGATTTTCGTATACACCCACGATTCGATCGGGCTGGGCGAGGATGGTCCGACGCATCAGTCGGTCGAGCACGCGTCAGCCCTGCGGCTGATTCCGAACCTCGATGTCTGGCGGCCGTGCGATACGGTCGAGTCGGCGGTGGCCTGGAGCGAAGCGATTGCCCGCGTCGACGGTCCCGCCTGCCTTCTGTTCACGCGGCAAAGCGTTCCGTTCAACGCCCGCGACGCCGATCAGATCGCAGCGATTCAACGCGGAGGCTACGTGCTGCGCGACAGCCCCGACATTCGTGCGGTCGTCATCGCCACCGGATCCGAGGTTTCGCTGGCGGTCGGCGCGCAGGAGCAGTTGGCCAAAGCGGGCATTGCGGTACGCGTAGTGTCGATGCCGTGCACTTCGCTCTTCGACCGACAGAGCGCTGCGTATCGCGCAGGCGTTCTGCCGGTGGGCGTGCCGCGTGTCGCGGTCGAGGCCGGCGTGACTGGTTTCTGGCACAAGTACGTCGGTGCTGTCGACGATCCGCACGCGGCGATCGTCGGTATCGATCGCTTCGGCGAGTCCGCGCCGGCGGGAGTGCTGTTCAAACATTTCGGCTTTACCGTCGAGCACGTTGTCGCCGCGGTGAGGCGGGTGCTTGAATGAGTGCAATTACCAAGCGTATCAAGGAGAACAGAGAATGAGCATCAAAGTCGCGATCAACGGTTACGGCCGCATCGGCCGCAATATCCTGCGCGCCCACTACGAAGGCGCGGGGACGGCCAAGCAGCGGCACGATCTCGCGATCGTCGCCATCAATGATCTGGGCAGCCCGGAGACCAACGCGCACCTGACACGCTACGACACGACGCACGGAAAATTCCCGGAAGCATCGAGGTGGACGGCGACGCGATGGTGGTCAACGGCGATCGCATCAAGGTGCTCGCGCAGCGCAACCCGGCCGAGCTTCCCTGGAGCGCGCTGGGCGTCGACGTGGTGCTCGAATGCACGGGCCTGTTCACAACCAAGGAAAAGGCGTCCGCGCATCTCAAGGGCGGGGCCAAGAAGGTGATCATCTCCGCGCCCGGCGGGAAGGATGTCGACGCGACGATCGTCTTCGGCGTCAACCATCAGACGCTAAGGGCCGCGCACACCGTTATCTCGAACGCGTCGTGCACGACCAACTGCCTGGCACCCTTGGTCAAGCCGCTGCACGACAAGATCGGCGTCGTCAACGGCCTGATGACGACCATACACTCGTATACCAACGACCAGGTGCTTACGGACGTCTATCACGAGGATCTGCGCCGAGCGCGGTCGGCGACCATGAGCATGATTCCGACCAAGACCGGCGCCGCGGCCGCCGTCGGTCTCGTGCTCCCGGAACTGAACGGCAAGCTCGACGGCTACGCCATTCGCGTGCCGACGATCAATGTCTCCATCGTCGATCTTTCTTTTGTCGCGGCGCGCGACACGACCGTGGACGAAGTCAACGCCATCATGAAATCGGCCTCCGAGTCCGGGCCGCTGGCGGGACTATTGGGCTACAACACCGCTCCCCTGGTTTCGATCGATTTCAATCACGATGCACGTTCCTCGGTATTCGATGCGACACTCACCAAGGTCTCGGGAAGGCTGGTCAAGGTGTCTTCCTGGTATGACAATGAATGGGGCTTTTCCAATCGCATGCTGGACACGACGATGGCATTGATGGCAGCCCGATAGTCACAATAGTAGAACGCCATGACCAATCTCTTTACCGCACACCCGTCTTCGGTGGGCGAGACCTACGCGGAGCATGGCCGGTTCGCCCTGCGCTTCGGCGCGCGCATGACGATGGGCGGGCTCGCGGCGATGGTGCACGCCCTCTTTCCATTTCTGTTCGTCACCACCGCCAGCCGTGCGCTCGACGAGTTGAACGCTCTGCGCGCCGGGGGCGCCCGCCTTCCCGTATCGCCCGAGCGCTCCGACTGAGTGTCCAGTTAGGCGCCTGCCTTCGCTCAAGAATCCGGCCATGACTTTCACTCGCTTCTCCGACACGACGCTTGCGGGAAAACGGGTATTCATTCGCGCCGATCTGAACGTTCCGCAGGACGACAAGCGCAACATCACCGACGACACGCGCATCCGCGCCTCGGTTCCCTGCATCAGACAAGCGATCGATGCCGGCGCGCGGGTGATGGTGACTTCGCATCTCGGACGGCCCGAGGAAGGACAATGGACCGAGAAGGATACGCTGGCGCCGATCGCCAAGCGCCTGTCGCAACTGCTGCGTATGGATGTGCCATTGGTGCGGGATTGGGTCGACGGCGGCACGTGGCTGGAGGCGCTTCGGCCCGGACAGGTTGTGTTGCTGGAGAACTGCCGCTTCAACGTGGGCGAAAAGCAAAACAGCGACGACCTGGCAAAAAAATGGCGGCGCTGTGCGACGTTTATGTCAACGACGCCTTCGGGACGGCGCATCGCGCGGAGGCCTCGACCTACGGCATCGCCAAATACGCAGCGGTCGCCTGCGCCGGCCCCCTGTTGTCGGCCGAGCTCGACGCGTTGGGAAAGGCGCTGGCGCATCCGGCCCGACCGCTGGTGGCCATCGTCGCCGGCTCCAAGGTATCGAGCAAGCTGTCGGTGCTGACTCATCTCGCGGCCAAGGTGGACACCCTCATTGTCGGAGGCGGCATCGCGAACACGTTTCTGCTCGCGGCCGGCGGGCGCATCGGCGTCTCGCTCGCCGAACCCGGCCTCGTGGGCGAGGCACAGGGCATCCTCGAAGCGTTTCCGGGCAAGGTCCCGATACCCATCGATGCCGTCGTGGCCAAGGAATTGTCCGCAACCGCGACGCCGGCGCTGAAGGCGATCTCGGATATCGGTGTCGACGACATGATTGCTGGACCTCGGCCCGCAGACCGTGCTGGCATTGAAGACGATTATTGCCAAGGCGGGGACGATCGTCTGGAACGGCCCCATCGGCGTCTTCGAGATCGATGCCTTCGGCGAGGGTACGAAAGCGCTGGCACTGGCGATCGCCGAATCGCCGGCATTTTCCATTGCCGGAGGCGGCGACACGCTGGCGGCAATCGCCAAATATGGTGTCCAGGACCGCATCGGTTACATTTCCACCGGCGGCGGTGCGCTTTCTCGAATTCCTCGAAGGCAAGACGCTTCCCGCGGTGGAGATCCTCGAAGCGCGCGCAGCCTGAAGCGCGCTCACGGTCCCGTCGAACCAGGAACCTCATGCAGAGAACAACCAAGATCGTGGCGACGCTGGGGCCCGCAAGCAGCGGCCTCGATGTGCTGACGCGCATGCTCGCAGCCGGCGTCGATGTCATGCGCCTGAATTTCTCGCATGGCGCGGCCGCCGATCACCAGCAACGCGCCACGCTGGTCCGCAACGCGGCGCATTCGATCGGCCGCGAGGTCGCGATCATGGCGGACCTGCAGGGGCCCAAGATCCGCGTCGGCAAGTTCGCTCTTGGCAAGGTCACCCTCAAGAGCGGCGAGACTTTTGTGCTCGACGCCGACCGCGAGCTTGGCGACGAAGACGGTGTGGGCCTCGACTACAAGGAGCTGCCGCGCGACGTGGCGCCTGGCGCGGTGCTCCTGCTCGACGATGGCCTGATCCGGCTGCGAGTCGAATCGGTGCGCGGCAGCGAAATCGTGACGCGCGTGGAAGTCGGCGGCGTGCTGTCGAATAACAAGGGCATCAATCGTCAGGGTGGAGGGCTCACCGCACCGGCGCTGACCGCCAAGGACATGGAGGATATGAAGACAGCGGTCGCGATCGGCGCCGACTACCTCGCCGTGTCGTTCCCCAAGAACAAGGAAGACATGTACATGGCGCGGCAGCTCCTGCGCGCCGCCGGTGGCAAGGCCCTGCTGATCGCCAAGATCGAGCGCGCCGAGGCAATCACTGCGCTCGAGGAGATCATCGATGCATCCGACGGCATCATGGTTGCGCGCGGCGATCTGGCCGTCGAAGTCGGCAATGCCACCATTCCCGGGCTGCAAAAACGGATGATCCGGCTCGCGCGCGAACGAAACAAGCTCACCATCACCGCCACGCAGATGATGGAATCGATGATCTACAATCCCGGTGCCGACGCGCGCGGAAGTATCGGACGTGGCCAATGCGGTGCTCGACGGCACCGATGCGGTCATGCTCTCGGCGGAGACCGCTGCCGGTCGTTTCCCGGTGGAAACCGTCGAAGCGATGAGCCAGATCTGCGCCGAGGCCGAGAAGTCGTATGAAATCGAGCTCGACCGGGATTTTCTCAATCGCACCTTCACCCGCATCGATCAGTCGATCGCCATGGGCGCGCTCTTTACCGCCTTCCATCTTCAGGTCAAGGCCATCGCGTCGCTGACCCAGTCGGGTTCGACCGCGTTGTGGATGTCGCGGCACAATTGCGGCTGCCCGATCTTCGCGCTGACGCCTGAGGTTTCGTCGCAGCGAAAAATGTCGCTCTACCGCAACGTGCAGCCGCTCTATCTCGAACAGGGGGACGACAGCGAAGCGGTGCTGCGCGCCGCCGAAGATCTGCTGGTGACCCGCGGCCAGGTCCAGCGCGGCGACCTGATCGTGCTTACCATCGGCGAGCCCATGGGCAAATCGGGCGGCACCAACGCGATGAAGATCGTGCGCGTGGGCGAGCTTCGGTAAGAGACACCGTATCTTCCAGCAACAATATCAGGAGGAGTTGCACCCATGTCGACCGTGCTCCTGTGGCCGCGGCGTGTTCTCGAATCGCAGCTCGCCCGTCCGTTGATACTGATCGTCGCGATATTCGTCCTTTGGGACCTGGTGATCAGGATCTTCAAGATTCCACCGTACCTCATTCCCGCGCCTTGGGATGTCGCCAAGATGCTCGTTGCCGAATGGCCGCAGCTATGGCGCGAGAGTCTGTTCACGGGTTACGCAACATTAGGCGGCTTCGGACTGTCGATCCTTTTGGCATACCCGATCGCGATGTTGATTGCGTACTCCAAACTGGTCGAAAGCTACGTTTACCCGCTGCTGGTGTTTTCTCAGAGCGTGCCCAAGATCGCGATCGCACCGTTGTTCGTCGTCTGGTTCGGTTTCGGCATTTTCCCGAAGGTGATCTCGGCGTTCCTGCTCGGGTTCTTCCCCGTTGTCGTGGCTACGGTCATGGGTTTCAAGTCGATGGAGACCGAGATGATCGATCTAGCGCGGTCGATGCGTGCCTCGCGCTTGCAGATGTTTCTCAAGTTCAGCCTTCCGCAGGCGCTGCCGAGCATCTTCAGCGGTCTGAAAGTCTCGGCGACGCTGGCGGTTGTCGGCGCGGTGGTCGGCGAATTCGTCGGCTCCAACTCGGGCATCGGCTACGTCCTGCAGATCGCCAACGGCAACTTCGACCTGCCGCTAATGTTCGCGGCACTTTTCGTGCTTTCGATGATGGGGTTATCCTTTTCGCTATCGTCGACGTCGTCGAGAAGATGATGATCCCGTGGCATCAGTCCCACCGAGCCGATGTGATGACCGTTACCGCCTGATATCGTTTCCGTTCCCGCTTGATGGAGGAGTTCATGAAGTCACTTTTAGATTTGCGATTGTCCTCGCCACAACGATGTTGGTCACGCGGTGTTGCCGAAGCGCAACCCAAGGATAAAGTCGTTCTGATGCTCAACTGGTACCTGTACAGCGAGCACGCGCCATTCTTTCTGGGCAAGGAGCGCGGGTTCTATGATCAGGAAGGCATCGATCTGGACATCCAGGAAGGTCGCGGCTCCGGGATCACGGTGCAGGCCGTCGCGGCAAACACCGCCACCTTCGGCTACGTCGACGTGCCGACCATGATCAAAGCCGCCGCCAAAGGCGCGCCGGTCAAGAGCGTCGGCGTCGCGCTGCAACTCTCGCCGATGTCGGTGATGGGATTTGCCGAAAAGAACATCCGCACGCCCAAGGACATCGTCGGCAAGACCGTGGCGATCACTCCGGGTGACTCGATGTCGCAGATCTGGCCGCTGTTCCTGAAGAAGGCTGGTATCAAGCCAACCGATTTCAAGACGGTCGCAGGCGACGCCCAGACCAAGCTCAATGCGGTCATGAACGGACAGGCCGATCTGCTGCTGGGCTACGTCATGGACCAGGCGATCAAGCTTCAGGACGCGACCAAGAAGCCGGTGTACCCGATTCGCTTCGCCGACTATGGCGTGAACATGATCAGCTCCGGCATCATCGTCAACAGCGAAACGCTCAAGTCCAAGCCCGACATGGTCAAGCGTTTCCTCCGCGCCACGACGCGGGCGCTCGAGGAGTCCGAAAAGAATCCCGAAGCTGCGGTCGATGCGATGCTCAAGGCCAACGCCAAAGCCGGCGTACGCGAGACGCTGATTATCGGCCTGAAGCAGACGACCGCGCTCTATCACACCAAGGCAACCGCCAAGCAACGCCCTCTACGCGTCGCGATGTCCGGATGTGAACGAATCGCTCGATTTGCTTGCGGAGTACGGCGGACTCGACCCCGCAACCAAGGGCAAACCGGAAGACTGGGTCGTGCTCGACTTTCTTCCCTGATCGGGCATGAACGTTTCAGCTGCACACCTGGCCGCGGGCGATCGGACGCACCCGCTGATACGTGTGCTCGGCGTGGCGAAGTCCTACCGCAGTGCCGAGGGGGAGGTCGAGTCGCTCAAACCGCTGGAGTTCGACATCCGCGAAGGCGAGTTCCTCTCGATCGTCGGGCCCAGCGGCTGTGGCAAGAGCACGCTCTTGAAGCTCGTCGGAGGCCTGCTTCCCGCGACACGGGGGTCGATCGAGATCTCCGGCCAGCGCGTCGAGGGGCCCGCGGGAAGTGTCGGGATCGTCTTCCAGAACCACGTGCTGCTGGCATGGCGCACGGTGCTCGAAAACATCATGCTTCAGATCGAGGTCCGCAAGCTGCCGCACGAGCGCGGTCTAGCGCACGCCCGCGAGCTGGTGGAGATGGTCGGATTGAAAGGATTCGAGAACAAGTATCCGTGGCAGCTTTCCGGCGGTATGCAGCAGCGGGCATCGATCTGCCGCGCGCTGGTGCACGATCCGGCCATCCTGCTGATGGACGAGCCCTTTGGCGCGCTGGATGCGATGACCCGCGAGAAAATGAACCTCGAGCTCCAGCGCATCTGGTCGGCGGCAAAGAAAACCGTGTTGCTCATCACGCACAGCATTCCCGAGTCGATTTTTCTGTCCGACCGGGTGCTGGTCATGAGCGAGCGTCCGGGCTCGATTGCGGCGATTTACGATGTACCGTTGCCGCGCCCGCGAACGCTGGCCATGATGGGCGGTGCGGAGTTCGGCGGGCTGGCACAGAAGATCCGGGCGCATTTCTACGCTCAGGGCTCGCTGGACGCGTAGCGGCGCGTTTCACCGATCGCTCCCATGACTGCACCGACATTTCGGGTGATCGCGATCGAGCTCTACGAGCGGCCGGTTGCGCTGCGCATCCCGTTCCGCTTCGGCGCGGCGACGGTGACCCACGCACCGCAGGCCTTCGTACGCGCGCGCATCCAGCTCGCCGATGGGGGTCGGGCAGCGCCGAGGCTCAGGTGCGGCGGCCGAGTTGATGATCCCCAAGTGGTTCGACAAGTCGCCCGAGAAATCGAATGCCGAAAACGTGGCGGATTTGCGAAAGGCCCTGGCCAGCGCGGCCGACGCTTATACGTCGGAGTCGTCATCGCGCACGGCGTTTGGCCACGCCGCGGCGCATTACCGCTCGCTGCTCACGGCCGGCGAGGCACTGGGACTCAACGCGCTCGCCGCCAATTACGGTCCGTCGCTCCACGATCGTGCGATCCTCGATGCTCTGTGTCGCCTGCTCGGCGTGTCCTTCGCGGCCGCGATCCGTGGAAACGCGCCGGGCATCGATACTTCGCTGACGGCCGACCTTGCCGATTTCGATCTTGACCGATTCCTCGTTGGGCTAAAGTCTGCATCACGCATTGCGGCCCGCCACACGGTGGGGATGCTCGATCCGATCCAGACCTACGATGAGCTCGACAAAGTCGGCGATGGTTTGCCGGAGACGCTCGAGCAAGTCATCGCCGCATATGGGAACCGCTACTTCAAGCTCAAACTCGGTGGCAATCCGGACGCAGACCTGCGCCGCCTGACCGAGATCGCCGTCGTCCTCGACAGCTTGCCGGAGTACACGGTCACGCTGGACGGCAACGAGCAGTTCGCGGACGTGACGGCTATCGCCGAATTCTGGCGCAAGGTCGCTGCGACACCTTCGCTCTCCCGCCTGGCTGCCGCAACGCTGTATCTGGAACAACCGTTATCCCGCACCCTGACGCGGGAAACCGACGTAGCGCAGATCGCCAGCTCGAAGCCGCTGTTGATCGACGAGTCCGATGCGACGCTCGATGCGTTTCCGGCGGCGCGCGCGCTCGGCTACTCCGGGGTTTCGAGCAAGAGTTGCAAGGGCCTTTACAAATCGTTGCTCAACGCAGCCCGATGTGCGCTTTGGAACGCATCGACGCCTGATCGCTACTTCCTGTCGGGGAAGACCTGACGATGCAGGCGGGAATCGCGGTGCAACAGGACCTCGCATTGGCAAGCGTGCTCGGACTTTCCCACGTCGAGCGCAACGGGCATCATTACGTCAACGGCTTCGCCGGCCAGGGCGCGGATGCCGCCGAACAGCAACGCTTTCTGACCGCACATCGGGATCTGTATGAAACCAGCCATGGCTCGGTGCGCCTGGCGATCCACGATGGATCGATTGCCCTGGGTTCGCTGGACATTCCGGGATTTGCCTGTGGCGCGCAGCCGGATTGGACGACGCTCGCACCCCTGCGCGCGACGCACTCGGACCGCTGCGTCCGCGAATCGACCGCGCTTTAGCCAACCAACACTCGTACACGGGGATTCATTAGCCATGGCCATCGAGCGACTCGGCATCATCATGAACGGCGTCACTGGCCGGATGGGGACCAATCAGCACCTCATCCGCTCGATCTGTGCCATACGAAACGAGGGGGAGTGCGCCTGGCCGACGGTCGCCGGGTGATGCCCGATCCCATCCTCGTCGGCCGCAACGCCGACAAGCTCACCGAGCTCGCGGCAGCCAACGGTGTGACGCGCTGGAGCACGGATCTCGACGCCGCGCTGGCGAACAAGGACGATGTGCTCTACTTCGATTCGGCGTCGACCGGCTTGCGGCCCAAGCTCATCAAGCAAGCCATCGCTGCCGGCAAGCACATCTATACCGAGAAGCCGGTGGCGCCGACCGTGCGCGAAGCGATGGATCTCTACCGCGCGGCGAAGGCCGCGGGCGTCAAGCACGGCGTGGTGCAGGACAAGCTGTGGCTGCCCGGCTTGCTCAAGATGAAAATGCTGGTCGACTCCGGATTCTTCGGCCGCATCCTGTCGGTGCAGGGGGAGTTCGGTTACTGGGTTTTCGAAGGCGATTGGCAGCCGGCACAGCGACCATCGTGGAACTATCGCAAGGAAGAAGACGGCGGAATTATCATCGACATGCTGTGCCACTGGCGCTACGTGCTCGATAACCTCTGGGGCGAGGTAAAAAGCGTTTCCTGTCTCTGGTGCGACGCATATTCCGAAGCGCTGGGACGAGCAGGGCCGCGGATACAAGGCGACTGCGGACGACGCTGCATACGCAACGTTCGAGCTGGCCGGCCCGCACGGGCCGGTGATCGCCCAGATCAACAGCTCCTGGGCGACACGCGTGCGCCGCGATGACCTCACGACCTTTCACGTCGACGGAACGCTGGGCTCGGCGGTCGCCGGGCTGACCGACTGCTGGACGCAGGCGCGCGCTAGTACGCCCAAGCCGGTGTGGAATCCCGACGTTCCGCAAGCGATCAATTTTTCGATACCTGGCAGAAGGTCCCGACCAACCAGGTCTACGACAACGCGTTCAAGGTCGAATGGGAATTGTTCATTCGCCATTTGTTCGGCGATACGCCTTTCCGCTGGAACCTTTTGGAGGGCGCGAAGGGCGTTCAGCTCGCGGAGTTGGGCCTCAAGAGCTGGGCCGAGCGGCGATGGCTCGACGTCCCCGCTTTGGAAGCCTGAGGCCATGACCTCGATTCGCCTGCGCCTGCCCCGCGCCGATGGCACGTCGCACGACTACACCTTGCGCGGGCCGGGCAACTGGACGCTCCCGGACCGGGCGCGCGCTTTAACCGCGTCGCGTATTCGGCGGCGCACGTCGTCGCCGATCCCTTTTCATCGGCGGACCCGTGGCTCTCGCCGGCGATCGACTGGGACGCAACCCTCTCCTACCGGAGCTACCTCTGGTCGCTGGGCCTTGGCGTGGCCGAAGCGATGGACACAGCGCAACGCGGCATGGGACTCGATTGGCCCGCCTCGCTCGAGTTGATCGACCGCTCGCTCTCGCTCGCGCGCGCGACGCCCGGGGCGCTGATCGCCAGCGGCGCCGGCACCGACCATCTCGAGCCGCGGCCCAATACCACCGTCGACCAAGTCATCGCCGCGTACGAGCTGCAATGCGAAGCCATCGAAAGCCGCGGCGGCCGCATCATCCTCATGGCCAGCCGAGCGCTCGCGGCCTGCGCCAAATCCCCCGACGACTACGCGAAAGTTTACGCGCGCATCCTGCAACAGGTGCGCGAACCGGTGATCCTGCATTGGCTGGGCGACATGTTCGATCCGGCACTCGCCGGCTACCGGGGATACGCCGATCCCGACCGCGCGATGGATGTCTGTCTTGGCGTCATCGAGCGCTACGCTTCCAAGGTCGATGGCATCAAGATCTCGCTCCTCGACAAGGACAAGGAGATCGCCATGCGAAGGCGCCTGCCGTCGGGCGTTCGGATGTATACCGGCGACGATTTCAATTTCGCCGAGTTGATCGGTGGCGACGAATCGGGATATTCGGATGCGCTCCTCGGTATATTCGACGCGATCGCGCCGGCTGCGGCGGCAGCGCTCGCGGCGCTTAAGGAGGAGATCGCGCCACGTTCGACGCGATCCTCGCGCCCACCGTGCCCTTGTCGCGCCACATGTTCCGCGCGCCGACCCGCTTCTACAAGACCGGCGTGGTATTTCTCGCCTGGCTGAATGGCAGGCAAAAGCATTTCGTCATGGTCGGCGGGCAGCAAAGCGCGCGCAACCTTCTTCACTTGGTCGAGCTGTTCACACTCGCCGACGCCGCGGGTCTGCTTGCCGATCCCAAACTCGCGAGTCAGCGAATGCGCACGCTTTGCGCTCTGCACGGCGTCGACGCATAGAAGTGTGTGCTTCCGGAATGAGGATACCAACGGGTGTCTGAAACGCTTCCGACTCCGGATCCCGGCCTGCTGTCGATCAATACGGCGACGGTTCGCCAGCAATGGCGCTTGCCCGACATTATCAGCGGCTGCGCGGCGCTCGGCATTCGCGGGATCGCACCGTGGCGCGATCAGGTGGCCGAAGCGGGCCTCAAGGAAACCGCGCAGCGCATTCGCGACGCCGGCCTCTTCGTTTCCGGCTATTGCCGTGGAGGCATGTTTCCAGCGATCGACGGGGCCGGTCGCCGCGCGGCGCGGGACGACAACCGCCGCGCGGTCGACGAAGCGCTTTCCGTCGCAGCGAGATGCCTGGTGCTGGTGGTCGGCGGGCTGCCGAAAGACGGCGAGGGCCGCATTGCGTCGAAGGATCTGGCAGGCGCGCGATCGATGGTCCGCGACGGCCTGGGCGATCTGCTCGAGTACTCGCGCTCGTCCGGAATGCCGCTTGCGATCGAGCCTCTGCATCCGATGTACGCGGCGGATCGCGCCTGCGTGAACACCATGGCTCAGGCCAACGATCTGTGCGATGAGCTGGGCGACGACGGCCTTGGCATTGCAGTCGATGTCCACCACGTATGGTGGGACCCGCAGCTCAAGGATCAGATCGAGCGCGCGGGCGACAAGCGCTTGCTCGCCTTCCACGTTTGCGACTGGCTCGTTCCCACCCGAGACCTGCTGCTCGATCGGGGCATGATGGGCGACGGCGTCATCGATCTGCCGCTGATCCGATCGTGGATGGAGCGCGCCGGCTATCGCGGCGCGCACGAAGTGGAGATCTTTTTCGGCCAACGATTGGTGGAAGCGCGATCCGGTCGAAGTGCTGCGCACCTGCATCCACCGCCATCAGACGGTCTGCTAGCGGTCGCGACCGGAATCGTCTTGCGATCAGGCCACCAGTCGACCCGCCGCCAAACGGCTACCAGACTTCGGTCTGTGAATCTTCTTCGCGCAGCATGGCGTCGCCGGCCTTGCACCCGAACGCAGCCGCGAAGGCAGGCTGGTGCGACAAAGAGCCCGCCACCCGCCAGCGCGGCGGCGAGTGCGGGTCGGAGACCGCGAACACGCGCGCCTGCTCGTCCCTGACCTTGCTCCGCCAAACCTGCGCAAACGAGACAAAAAAGCGCTGCTCGGGTGTCAGTCCGTCGATGGCTCGCGACGGGTTCCGCGCGGCGGCTTTCTGAAACGCAAGAAACGAGAGCTTGAGCCCGCCGATGTCGGCGATGTTCTCGCCCAGGGTAAGCTTGCCGTTCAACTTCAGCTCATCGACCGCGACATAGCTGCCGTATTGCTTCTCGATACTCGCCGCGCGCTCGCCGTAGCGCTGCGCGTCATCGGCCTGCCACCAGTCGCGCAGGTTTCCTTCCGCGTCGTACTGGCGGCCGTAATCGTCGAAGCCATGCGTGATCTCGTGCCCGATCACCATGCCGATGCCGCCGTAGTTGACGGCGGCGTCGGCATCGGCGTCGAAGAAGGGCGGCTGCAGGATGCCGGCGGGAAAGACGATCTCGTTGCGCGTCGCATTGTAGTAAGCGTTGACGGCATGCGCCGCCATGAACCATTCGCTGCGATCGACCGGACGGCCGAGCCTGGCCAGAACGCGTGACATCTCGAACCGGTTGGCGCGCAGCCAGTCGCTGGTATAGCTCTGGCTATCGACGCGCAAGGCGGAATAGTCGCGCGGCGGATCCTGATAGCCGACCTTGATGTCCATCGCCGCCAGCTTGATTCGGGCCTGCGCCTTGGTTGCATCGCTCATCCACTCGAGCGTATCGATGCGCTCGGCAAGCGCGGCCTTGATATCTTCGACCGCCTCGCGCGCCTTGGCTTTGGCAGCCGGCTTAAAGGACGTCGCGACGAACAGCTGGCCCGCGGCGTGCCCCATCGGCTCGGCGCCGACACGGCCGCTGATCACGTCCAGGACACGCCGGTAGCGCGGCGCGGCAGACTTGGTGCCCTTGAGCGTGGCGTTGTAAAAGCGGTCGTTCTCTTCTTCGAAGGCGCGAGGCAGCACCGGGGACGCTTCCCGCAAAAGTTGCCAGCGGAGATACGCACGCCAGGTCGAGAGGTCCACGTCCCGCGCCAGCGCCGCAAAAGCTTGAAAGAATTCAGGCTGTCTGACATTGACCAGCGTCGCGGGCGGGATCCGCAAAGCATGGAAAAAACGAGCCCACGCGAATCCGGGAGCCGACGCTTTAACAGCGTCCTGGGTCATCAGATGGTAATTCGCGTTGGGATCGCGCAACGCGGCCCGCTCGCGAGACGCGCGTGCAAGTGAGAGCTCCAGCCCGAATATGTCCTCCGCCTTGCGCTTGGCAAGCGCGGATGAATCTCCGGCGAGCGTCAGCACGGCGGCGATGTGCGTTCGATAGGCGTCCCGCCACTGGTTGAATTTCGCGTCGGCACTGAGATAGAAATCGCGATCCGGCAGGCCGAGCCCGCCCTGGGCCAGCACCAGCACGTTGCGAGTGCTTTGCTTGTCGTCCGGAGCGACGCGAACGAGCCCGAATCCAGCCTCGATGCGCTCGGCGTGCCAGCGCGCGATCGTCTCGGCAAGGGCATCGCGCGACTGGATCCTGGCCGCGCTCGCGAGCTCCGCAGCGAGCGGGCCGACTCCCGCGCGTTCGATCGCCGCCTCGTTCATGCCAGCGGCGTAAAAATCGGCGACCTTCCGTAACGCAGGCTGTGCGCGCAACGCCCGATCGCTTTGCGCGAGCTCAAGCGAGGCCTTGAGCTGACGGGCGTTGCGCTCCGCTACTTCCTCGAAACCGCCCCAGCGCGAGCGATCGGCGGGAATCACGGTGCGCTCCAGCCAGTTGCCGTTCACATAGGCGTAGAAATCGGTGCACGCGCCGACGGCGGCGTTCAGATCCGCGACATCCAGCGCTGATCGGGCCTCGTGCGCGGGCAGCACGGCCAGGCAGATCGCGGCAAGCGAACCTCTGATCCCAGCCCGCGAGAAGATACGCAAAGTGTTCATGTCATTACCCAGAGGTCCCACGACCGGACAGGGAAGGCCAGCGGAAGATCCAGTCTAGCAGAGCACGAGGCGGCCAAAAACCGCGCCGTGCATCAAAGCGGGCGGCGCGAGAACCCGCTACGAAAAGCTCGCAAGAGGGTGGCGAGCTTTCCGAGGCTCACCAGGTAGCGATCATCGCGACCACCGCCGCCGCCATCGTCCCGGTGGCCAGCCAGCCAAGCGCTTTCAACCGACGCGTGACGACGAAGACGCCCATGACCTTCGGATCGTCGGCAAGCAGCATCATCACGACCATGATCGGTACCGCAATCACCCCGTTGATCACCGCCGCCCAGAACAGGGCCCGGATCGGATCGACGGGCGAAAAATCAAGCGCTACGCCTCCCAGCGTCGCCAGCGCAATGATGGCGTAGAACTCCCGCGCCTCGAGCAGCTTAAGGTCGAGCCCGCGTTTCCATTCGAATGTTTCCGCGACTGCGTAGGCGGCCGAGCCCGCGAGCACCGGCACCGCAATCATGCCGGTGCCGATAATGCCGAGCGCGAACAACACGAAACTGAACTCCCCGCCAGCGGCCGCAGCGCCCCGGCGGCTTGCGCGGAGGTCTGTATCTCGGTGATGCCCGCGACATTGAGCGTCGCCGCGGTCCCGAGGATGATGCAAAAGGCGACAATGTTCGAAAACGCCATGCCGAGGTAGGTGTCGATCTTGATCCGGCGCAGGTGATCGGCAGCGCCTTCGGGCGCGTGCGCGAGCGCTCCGGCGGCGGGGTCGGCATTGAGCTCCTCGACCTCCTGCGACGCCTGCCAGAAAAAAGATACGGGCTGATAGTGGTGCCGAACACCGCAACGATGACAGTCAGGTATTCGGCGGTCAGCGCGAAATGCGGCGTAACGGTGCGTGCCGCGACCTCGCGCCAAGGAATGTGTATCGTCAGCACCAGGACGACGTAGGAAAGCAGCGCGAGTGTCAGCCACTTGAGGTAGCGCACGTAACGCTGATAGGGCAGCAACACCTGCAGCATCAGGCAAACGACGCCGATCGCCACGGCGTAGATCTGTGGTGGACCTCCGACCAGCAAGTGCACCGCGTCGCCCATCGCCGCGATATCGGCAGCGATGTTGATGGTGTTGGCGACTACCAGCAATGCGACGACGCCATAAAGCACCGGCCGCGGAAAATGGCGCCCGATATTGGACGCGAGACCGTGGCCCGTGACGCGCCCGATCCGTGCGCTCACCAGCTGGATGCCGACCATCAGGGGATAGGTGAAGACGATTGCCCACAGAGTGTGGAAGCCGAACTGCGCGCCCGCCTGCGAATACGTCGCGATGCCCGACGGGTCGTCGTCGGCCGCGCCGGTGATCAATCCGGGGCCGAGCTGCCGTGCCCAATCGCGCATCCGTTTCATGCTGTCCCCCGCCGCAGGGCCGTTGTAGTGCCGGATTCATTCAGCCGCGTGCTGCGTCGCATCCGCGGCCGGGCGAGTATATAACGCGAAGTCCTGCTTGCCGATGAAAAACGAAGGGGGTGCCGAGGCAATCGCTTTGAGACGGGGCGATTTTGCTTCGGAATTACTCAAAAAAGGCCCGCACCGAGGCGGGCCTATCGTTACCAAGTGAGCGGGCTACGCGCCCGTTTCGGGCTCAGGGCGACATGCTGTGCTCGTAGGTGCGGATGTCCCGGTTCCTCGTCTCGGTGAGGAAGATTGCGCCGATGATGACGGTCATGACGGCAACGACGATCGGATACCACAGCCCGTAGTAGATATCACCAGTCGCGGCGACCATCGCCGTTGCGGTCAGCGGCAGCATGCCGCCGAACCAGCCATTGCCGATGTGGTACGGCAGTGACATCGATGTGTAACGGATCTTGGTCGGGAACAGCTCCACCAGGAAGGCGGCGATCGGGCCGTACACCATCGTCACGTAGATCACCATGATGACGAGGATCAGTTCCGTCATGACCCAGTTGACCTGGGTCTTGTCGGCGCCGCTCTTGTAGCCTGCGTCCTTGAGCGTTGCTTCGGTCTTCTTCTGGTCCCAGCCTTCGATTCTGGTGGCGCCGATCGTCGTCACCACCGCTTTGCCGGGTTCCGCAGGTACCGACTTGAACGACAGGCCCTGCTTGGTCAGGAAGTCCTTGGCCCGGTCACAATCGGAGAACTTGCTCCACGGTCCGACAAAGATGTGGAACTGGCAGTCGGTCGCCGCGACGGTGATTGGCGTCTTCACCGAGAATTCCTCGAGCGCCGGATTGACGTAATGCGTCAGCCCCTGGAACAGCGGGAAATACGTTACTGCCGCGATCAGGCAACCCGCCAGAATGATCTTCAGCCGTCCGATCCGGTCGGACAGCCAGCCGAAGAAGATGAAGAACGGCGTGCCGATCAGCAGCGACAAGCCGATCAGCGTGTACGCGGACACGTAATCGAGCTTCAGCGTGATGATGAGGAAGAACAGCGCGTAGAACTGCCCCGTGTACCAGACCACTCCCTGGCCCGCAGTCGCGCCGAGCAGCGCCAGCAGCACGTACTTGTTGTTCGGATACTTGAGGAAGCTGTCGCGCAACGGCGATTTCGACCCTTTGCCCTCGGCTTTCATCTTCTGGAAGACCGGCGACTCATGCAGCTTGAGCCGGATATAGATGGAGAACACTAGCAGGATCAGTGAAAGCCAGAACGGAATCCGCCAACCCCAGTCGGCGAAGACCTTGGCGTCCATGTATACGCGGCACACGCCAATGATCAGCAACGCCAGGAAGAATCCGAGAGTCGCCGTGGTCTGGATCCAGGCCGTGTCGTAGCCGCGGCGTTCGTGAGGCGCGTGCTCGGCGACGTAGGTCGCAGCACCGCCATATTCGCCGCCGAGCGCCAAGCCCTGAACCAGACGCAGCGTCACCAGCAGGACGGGCGCTGCCCAGCCGATGGTCGCGAAAGTGGGCAGCAGTCCAACCAGGAAGGTGGCGCCACCCATGAATACGATGGTGACCAGGAATGTGTATTTGCGTCCAACCAGATCGCCGATCCGGCCGAAGACGATGGCGCCAAACGGGCGCACCAGAAAGCCAGCGGCATAGGTGGCGAATGCGGAAAGCAGCGCCGCAGTCTCGTTCCCCGAAGGGAAGAAAAGTGCCGCGAAGAACGGCGCCAGAGTCGCGTAAAGATAGAAGTCGTACCACTCGAACACAGTACCCAGAGAGGAGGCGAAGATCACCTTCCGTTCTTCGGTTCCTACGCTCTTGATCGACTCCTCTTCCAGGAGCCCCCGCTTGACCTCCGCCATCGCTTCCTCCTCAGTTCGATATCCCACGGATACATCAGATTGAATGCGGGGCGGCATAAGCGGCCGCAGCGCATACCAGCGCCTTTTGCTATCCTGCGCCGGCCAATAGTATCGCAGCCGACGCTTACGCGAAACTTACACTATCGCCCCTGCCCTCCCCGGATATCGCAATGCAACATCCGATGGAAGCCGCGCCGGCTACCTTATCACCCTTTTAATGCGATTCGGGCTCGGGGCCCTGACCGAGCAGCGTCTTGATCTTGGCCATGAGCTCGCGGGTCGAGAACGGCTTGGTAACGTAGACGTCCGCGCCCATTGTCAGCCCCTTGGTGACCTCGGCGTCACGCCCTTTGGCGGACAGCATGATGATCTTGATGTGCCGCCAGTCCGCGCGCTCGCGCATGCGCATGCATACTTCGTAGCCGCTCTTGACCGGCATCATCACATCGAGCAGCACGAGATCTGGATTTTGGGCCTCGACCTGCTTGAGCGCTTCTTCGCCGTTGCGCGCGACATGAACTTCATATCCATCTCGCTGCAAGAGGAACTCCACTGCCGCGACGATGCTCGGCTCGTCGTCCGCAATGAGAATTTTCTTGCTCACGTTGCGGCTCCTGTGGGCAGCGTGAAGGAAAAGCGCGCGCCGCCTCCAACTCTGCTTTCCACCCACATTCTGCCGCCAAAATGCTCCACGATCTGGCGGCTGATATGCAGGCCCAGCCCGCTGCCGTGCGGCTTGTCGGTGAGCGCGTCCCCTACCTGGTGGAATTTTTGGAAAATGATCTCCTGATCTTCCGGGCTGATACCCCGACCGTTGTCGCGCACATCGACCCAAAGGCAGCCTTCGCGCTCAGCCAGCGCAATCTCGACCCGGCCATTCGCAGCGTCGCAGAATTTGACTGCGTTGGACAGCAGATTGAGCATGACCTGAACCATGCGGTCGAGGTCGACCGTTACGGTTGAGACCTTCTCAGGGAGCCGCGCCTCGACCTTGATGTTCTTCTCCTTGAAGAGCTGACTCATTGCGGCAAGCGTGTCCGAAATGACCTCCTTCATGTCCACCCCGGATTCGACCCAATCGGCCTTGCCCGACTCGATCTTGGCCAGGTCGAGGACCTGGTTGATGAGACGCGTGAGCCGCTCGGCCTCCTTGGTGATGATGCCGAGGAACTTCTTGCGCTGCTCAACCTCCACCTCGGGCGTGTCGAGCAGGATCTCGGTGAACGCCCGGATCGAGGTAAGCGGCGTGCGCAGCTCGTGCGTCACGGTCGAGATGAAGTCATCCTTCAGCCGATCGAGCTCCTTCAGGCGCTCGTTGGCCTCGCGCAGTTCCGCCGTCGCTGCCTCGAGCTCGCGCGACTTTTGCTCGAGCTTGTGGCTGTACACCACCACTTGGGAGGCCTCGTCGAGGATCTCGCGCACCTCGTCGATCGTGAGCGCCTCTTCCTTGGCAATTGCGGCCACCATGACGCGCGCCGACGCGGCGCCGATCGCGCCGGCGAGCTGGACTTCGATGTAGTGCACCAGTTCCGCATCGGCGATCAAGCGCTCGTCGGGCCAGTTCAATCCTTTTGCGCTTGCGTACTCGCCGAACGCGCTGTCGGCGGTGGCGGTCCCCAGAAACCGTGCGAGCAGGCTGTACAGGTCGGAGACGGATGCCGTGCCGCGCCAGAAGCGCGCGCCCCCCTTCGCCGGTATGCCTGAATACGTCGACGAACAGACTCGCCTGCCGGTGCTCGTCGGCGCTCGGCGATGCGGACAGCGAAACCATGACATACGCGCCGACGTTCGCGATCATGCTCCAGATCATCGCGTGGCTGATCTGGTCGAGTCCCGCGAGCCCGAACAGCTGCAGCGGCTTGAGCAACTCGATGCCGAACGGCCCCTGCTCGAGCAAACCGAGCGGCAGCCATCCGGAACGGGCAAGAGCCGGCAGGAACAGGGTATAGAGCCAGACCGCGAAGCCCGCAAGCAAACCCCACAGCGCGCCGGCGCGCGTGCCGCCTTTCCAGAATATGCCTCCGAGTATCGCCGGCGCGAACTGCGCCACCGCCGCAAACGAAATCAGGCCGATCGACACCAGCGCGTACGCTTCGCCCGCGAGCTTGTAGTACAGGTAGCCGAGCAACAGGATCAGCACGATGGCGCCGCGCCGGATGCCGAGCAGCAGCCCGGTGAGGTCGCGCCGTTCGTTCAACCGCAGCCGGCGCAGCCTCAGCAGCACCGGCATCACCAGGTCGTTGCAAACCATCGTCGAGAGCGCGATGGTCTCGACGATCACCATGCCGGTCGCGGCCGACAGGCCGCCGATGAACACCAGCAGGGCGAGCAACTCGCGCTTCTCGGCCATCGGCAGCGTGAGCACGAAGGTATCGGCGTCGACGCTGCCATCGGGAAAGCGCAGCAGTCCGCCGAAAGCGATCGGCAGCACGAAGACGTTGATGGCAAGCATGTACAGCGGAAACAGCCAGATGGCCTTGTTGAGGTGCTTCTCGTCGAGGTTCTCGATCACCGCGACCTGAAACTGGCGCGGCAGGAACATGATCGCCATCATCGAGAGAATCGTAAGCCAGACCCAGTTCGCATAGCCGCCGGCAACGCCCTCGAGCGGGGTCAGCATCGCGCGCAGTTTCGGCACGGCCGACGCGCGCCCGAACAGGTCGCCAAAGCCGTCGTAGATACCGAAGGTGACGAAGATGCCTACAGCAAGGAACGCGAGCAGCTTCACCAGCGACTCGAACGCGATCGCGGCGACCATGCCCTGATGGTGCTCGGCCGCGTCGAGATGGCGGGTGCCGAAAGCGATCGTGAAGGTGGCAAGGATCAAAGCCACCCACAGCGCCGTGTCCTGCCGGATCGACAGCGCACCGACCTTCGCAGGCATGACGATCTCCGGATACTGCACGAGGATCGTGAAGCTGTTCGACACTGCCTTCAACTGCAGCGAGATGTAGGGAAGAATCCCGATCACCGCGATGACGGTGACGAGACCGCCGAGCAGCGCGCTCTTGCCGTAGCGCGAGGCGATGAAGTCGGCGAGCGAGGTGATGCGGTTCTGCTTCGAGATGCGCATTATCTTGCGCAAGACGACCCACCAAAGCGCGATCATCAGCGTCGGGCCGATATAGATCGGCAAGAAGCCGACCCCGTCGCTCGCCGCTCGGCCGACGCTGCCGTAGAAGGTCCATGCCGTCGCGTATACCGCGAGCGACAAACTGTAAATGTACGGGCTCGCGATAATGGATCGGCCGGCGTCGGCGCGCTCATCGGCGTAATACGCGATCGCGAACAGCACCCCCAGATAGACAAACGCCGTGAGGATGATGGCGGTTTCGTGCAGCATAAAGCCGCCTGGCTCTACCGCCGACCCCGGATTCGGCGATGAACGCCATCAACGCGATCAGCGCCGCCCAGGCGATGAATATGTATGCGTAGAGGACCGGCACGCCGAACAGAGTGCCCGACACATTGAACAGCGCGAGGATCGGATAATTGAACAGCAGCATGCCCAGCATGCACAGCGCAACGAAGCGTTGTCCCTTGCTTTCGAATTCACTCATTGAGCGCCTCTCTCGCGAAAACGGCCTTTAGCTTTCCGACCGCGGACGTACGACGGTGACCGTGCATGGCGCCTCCGCCGTGACCTGGGCGGACACGCCCGGGAACAGGCGCGTGGACGACGGCGCTCCGGGGAGCGCCGATGAGTATCTGGTCGACGTCGTTCATGCTGGCGTAGTCGATCAGCGCCGCAGCCGGTTTTTCCGACTCTAGCACGTGGTAGGTCAAGCGCTCTTCAGGCAGTTGCAGCGGCTTGGCCCAGCGGCGCAAGTTCACCAGATGCCTGATGTGGCGGCCGGTCGCCGTATCTTCGTACCGCTCACCGGAGAGCGCTGCCGCGGGCGGCACCACTGTCACGCAGGCAATTCGACACTGATCGTCCGCCGCGATCAGCCGCCGCGCCGCATCTCGCAGCGCTTCGAACAACGCTTCGTCAGGCTGCGCGGAGCCGATCGCTACCAGCACGATCGGTGCAGGTCCGACCCGCGTCGACGGCGGGGGCACGGCGCGGGCTCGAACCTCCTGGCGCGCACCCAGCGGCGGATCCGCGTTCCCCAGTTGGCACGGCGGTCTCCCAATCCACGGTCGGTGATCGCGACCTGCGCGTGATTTGCCAGGTCGAAGGCGACTTCCGCAGCCGACGCGTATCGGTTGCGGGCGTCGATCTCGAGGCAACGCAGGATGATCTCCTGCAGCCAGGCAGGAGTCTCGGCAACAAGCGCCCGGGGCGGGACCGGATCGCGGTAGAGACGCTGCCGCAGTTGGGCGATCGTGCTGGGATTGCCGAATGGAAGGCGTCCCGTGGTGAGTTGGTACAGGATGGCCCCGAATGCAAAGAGATCGCTGCGGGGATCGCAGCGCACCCCCACGACTTGCTCGGGCGCCATGTACACCCAGTTGCCGACGGGCGAGCGGAATTCCTCCGCCAGCAGATCGGGATAGTGACTGTGGTGGGCGAGCCCGAAATCGATCAGTACCGCTTCACCGCTCGTTCGATACAGCACGTTGGTTGGTTTCAGATCGAGGTGCACGACGTCCTGCCCGTGGAGATCGTGCAATGCGAGAGCCAGTGCGGCAACCCAGCCGTGCAATCTCCTCCGGCGCGATGGGAGCCCGCTCCACCCAGTCGTTCAACCGGACGCCCTCGACATGCTCCATGACCAGGTAAGGTGTCGTTTCGACGTCGCCGAAGGCCACCAGCGTCGGATGATGCGGACCTTGCGCGAGGGCTCCCAGCACCATGCGACACACCTCGAACGCGACGACGTTGACGGCACGTTCGCCCGGCCCGAGGCGCGGGATCTTGATGATGAGGGGAAGCGGACCGTCGGGCCCGCTCAAGCGATAGATCGCCGCCATGCTGCCGGTGTGAAGGAGGCCGCCCAGGCAAAAGCCGTCGATTTCGCTGCCCGGGCCCAGCGAATTCAAATCCATCTATGCACCGCGTTCGATTCGCAGGGCCAGCCGCTCGGGGAGCCCTGCGGATCGAATCTTCTGGGCTGCGGAGCCATGGTCGTAGGCCACGCGAAAGAATGTCAGCCTGAACGCTCCAGATCGGCCAGCGCATAGCACGCCTTGTTGATACGGTCGCGCGGCTGGCCGGCGGAACCGACGATGGCGAGCCATTGGCGGTGCTTGCCAGTAGGGATGGGTGTCCCGGGGACCGGCCGGAAGGGCATCGGCCGCCCACCGGCGCCCATGTAGTACAGCTTCGGCTCATGCACGTGCCCGCAAAAGATGTACCCGGCGTTTCCGGCGCTGATGCTCTTTTCCGCCTCTGCCGGACCGGTGACATAGGTCCATTGCTCGGGCGCAGCGGCACTGGCATGCACGAAGAGAATATTGTCATCCCTGACGGTAAGAGGCAGACCGCCGAGAAACGCGCGCCGCCGCTCGCCAAGCTGAGTCTGGGTCCAGGCAATGGCGACCTGGGCGTTGTCGTTCAGGGTATCGTCGGGACGGCCGATCGCAGCCGCGTCGTGGTTGCCGAGCACCACCACCGCGCCGTTGGTCGCGTGCTCTTCGATCAAGTCGAGCACTGCCACCGGATCCCGCGCCGTAGCCGACCAGGTCTCCGAGAAATGCGTAGCGATCCGCCCCGAGCGCCTGTGCGTGGGCGAGGCAGGCGGTTATCGCCTCCAGGTTGCTGTGTATGTCGGCGAAGAGGGCCAGCTTCATCGGGATCCCGCAACATCAAAGCATGTGCCGGAATCAGGCCCCGCGGCAAGCGCCGATTTGCGTGAAGGCAACCGCACGCCCGCATCATCAGCGAGCGCAGAACGGCAACGCAAGCGCCTGCAGCACCTCTCCGCTGGCCATGTCTTCCGCGAACGCGACAATTGAAATTGGGCCCGCGTCCCCGGGGATTGCAAACGTGAACTGCTGCCGTGTTTCACCGGCCGCGTCGAGTGCCGCCGGCCTGGCGTGCCATTGCCGCACAACGTGATCATGCGTGAGTCTCTTGCCGGCATTTTCGCCGGCCTTGACGTCGCTGGAAAGCTTGCTCTGTACCAGCGCGACGGCAACGACGGCGCGACTGCGGTCGCGAACGTCCGGCACCTTGCACGCGAACGTCGACGATCGCGTTTGCGCCTTGCGGCTCGACCGTCAGCCCGATATTTGCGCGTGGGCGGCGCGCGTTGACCGCCGCAATAGCCGCTGCCGGGTCGGCCATCGCACGCCATTGCCCGAAATCCCTCCCTGCAACATGACCTGCGGCGTGAACACGAAAGTCGACCGCTGGCGGCGCATCTGTTCATATTGGCGATCGGTGTACTTCGCGCTGGCGAAGCGATCCTTCCATCCGAGCCGATCCCAGTAATCGACGTGGAAGGCAATCGGAACCGCGCGGCGCGCCCCGTCTCCGCCGACAACGCGCGACAGCCAGTTGTCCGCGGGTGGGCAGCTATCGCATCCTTCGGACGTATAGAGCTCGATCAGGGCGACGAGGTGGTCGGGACTCTTCGCCTCGCAAGCGGCGTGCGCCGCGATCGACGCAAAGGACAGCGCCGCCGCGCTGACGACGATCGTAACGAGTGGCGCGCATGAGCATCTCCGTGACAATAGGCAGTACTTGGTCGCTCGGATAGCGTCCAAACTTACCCTCGCTGGCGAGGGGCGACGCTATGCTAGGATGCATCGGCAACCACCACACTGGCAATGCAATTGGCCGGGGTTAAACGCCGGGCGGCAGCGGCACGTGATGGGATCGCCGGCTTGCCCATCGGGCACTGGCACGATGTCGTTGATTGGGGAGAACTCTTCATGGGCATCCTGAGCATCATCGGAACCATCGTCGTCGGACTCATCGTCGGCGTCCTCGCCCGCGCGATTTTTCCCACCGCGGTTCCGATTGGATTCTGGCTCACCGTCGGACTGGGCATAGGCGGCTCGGTGGTCGGAGGTGTGATAGCCGATCTCTTCCTCAGATCGCCCGCTGGAAAGTTACACCCCGCCGGCTGGCTACTGTCCATCGTCGGCGCGGTGCTGCTTCTCTGGGGCTACACCAAGTACATGATGTAAATGCAGGCTGCGCTGGCTGGATCCACGGCGAAACGCACGAACGTCCGGCGGCACCGAAGGCCCGATCGGCATTCCGGCATTCGCTCCATGTTCGATCTCGACTTGGTTCTCTTCCGAACCTCATTCGCATGTTCCGGGCGCCGGATCTTTCAGCAGGTCGACGCGCAGTCGGTGTCGGGACTGGCGGCTTCCCGACATGATGGCCGGGGCAGCACGTTGAAATGCTGATTGTACGGTCGATAATCGCCCTCTTTTTCGATAATCGCCCTTGACTGGCCGACGACGATCGCGAGGACAATCTGGTTCGATAGTCGAACAAGTGTGCGTTAATCGCCCAAAAGGGTCAGATTGGAGGATGGCAATGGTCGATCTACTGCAACTCATCATCTCGGGAACCGCTACCGGCGCGATCTACGCCCTTTGCGCGCTCGGGTTCACGCTGCTGTGGCAAGCGTCGGGCACCATCAACTTCGCGCAAGGCGAGTTCGTCATGGTGCCCGCCTTCCTGATGTTGTTCTTCATCAATACCGCGGGCCTGCCCATGTGGCTCGCCTTCCTGCTTACGTGCCTGGTCGCGATGGTCCTGCTCGGCTACACGTTCAAGCGCGCAATGGTCGACCCGCTGATCCGCCATGGCGTGATTCCGCTGGTCATCGCCACGCTCGGCCTGTCGATCGGGGTCAAGCAACTGGTCAAGGCCGGCGTGACCGCGCAAGCGCAGCCATTCAACAGCATCTTTCCGGACGGCCTGCTTTCGCTGGGTCCGCTCAAGGTGTCGTACATGGACGTGGGCACCTTGCTGCCTTGCCGGTGTCATCGTCGTCGGTCTGCAAATGTTTCTCAACCGCACCGTCACCGGCCGGGCGATGCAGGCGGTGGCGCAGAACACCGACTCGGCCAGAGTCCTCGGCATCAATGTCGCACGCATGGTGCTCTACACCTTCTTGATCAACGCGGTGCTCTCGGTTGTCGCCGCGCTGCTCGTCACCCCGACCTACCTCGCCAAGTTCGACATGGGCGAGTCGATCGGCCTCAAGGCGTTCTACGCTGCGATCATCGGCGGCTTCAATCAGACCCGCGGCGCGCTGCTCGGCGGAGTCCTGGTCGGCGTGCTGGAGAACCTGACGGGAGCGTACATCTCGCCGGCATACAAGGAAGGCGTGGCGCTGATGCTGTTCCTGGTGGTCATCATCTTCAAGCCCGAAGGTCTTCTGGGCAAGACCGAGGAGCGAAAGGTATGAGCACGACACAACGAATCGCGTTGGTGATCGGGTTGGTGCTCTACGCCATCCTGCCGCAATTCCTCAAGAGCTACGGCGTCTATCTGATGACATTGCTCTGCGTGTATCTGATGGCGGCGTTCGGGCTCAATCTCATCGTCGGCTATGCGGGGCAGATGTCGATCGGGCAGGCGGCGTTCTACGGCATCGGCGCCTACATCGCGGCGATCCTGATGACCAAGATGGGGATCTCGTTCTGGTTCGCGCTGCCGATCGCGGCGATCGCGTGTTTCGTCGTCGGTCTCGCGCTTGGCTTCCCGGCATTGCGGGTTCAGCACCATTACCTCGCCTTCGCGACGCTGGGATTCAACGTTCTCGTGTTCCTCGTCATGCGCAACGAGGAGCAGCTGACCGGCGGCACCTTCGGCATCTCCAACATTCCTCGGCCGTCGATCTTCGGCTATTCGCTCGACGGCGCGCTGCCGTTTTTCTACTTTGCTTTCGTATCGGTGATCCTGCTTGCCGCGGTGCTGTGGTGGCTGCTGCGCTCGCCCTGGGGCCGCGCCTTCGCCGCGTTGCGCGACAACCCGATCCGCGCCGAGAGCACCGGCGTGAACATCACCGCCTATACGCTGCTCGCGTTTGCGATCGGCGCGGCATGCGCCGGAATCGGCGGCGTGTACCTGGCGGCCCTGGTCAATTTCATCGAGCCGGGGCAGTTCCAGCCTTGTCGGTATCGCTGTTGATGCTGCTCGCGGTCATTGTCGGCGGCTCGGGCCGCTTCTTCGGTCCGGTGCTTGGTTCGGTGGTGGTCGTGCTGCTGCCGGAATGGCTCCGCTTCCTGCAGGATTGGTACCTGGCGATCTTCGGCTTCGCGGTGATCGTGCTGATGGTCTATCTGCCGGGAGGACTGCTCTCGCTCGGCGACCGCTTCAAATCGGGCGGAGGCACGCGATGACGCCCTTTCTCGAAGTCAAGGACATGAGGAAGTCGTACGGCGCGATCAACGCCGTCGACGGCGTCACGCTCTCGGTCGGCGCCCGGCGAGATCGTCGGCGTGATCGGGCCCAACGGCTCGGGCAAGACGACGCTGTTCAACAGCATACTCGGGCAGATCAAGCCGACCGGCGGCGCAGTCGAGTTCTGCGGCGAGGACATCACCGGCATGTCGCCGCTCGAGCTCTCGCGCCGCGGCGTCGGACGCACGTTCCAGACGCTGCAGGTGTTCGTCAAGCTGTCGGTACGCGACAATCTGATCGCCGCCGGCGCAGGAATTCAAGGGCACCATGCCGGGCCGATTGTTTGCCAAGCCCGACGCCGGGTGCGGCCATCACGCCGACCAGATGATCGAGATGTTTCGCCTGCAGCACGTCGCCAACCTGCCCGCCGGGAACCTCTCGTACGGGCAACAGAAGCTGATCGACATCGCCATGGCCTTCATGCCGGCACCGCGCCTGGTGCTTGCTGGACGAGCCCTGCGCCGGCGTCAATCCAAGCCTCGTCGACCAACTGCGCGAGCTTCTCCTTCAGCTCAACAAGACGCAGGGCGGTAGCTTCGTGGTCATCGAGCACAACATGGATTTCATCATGAAGCTCTGTCCGCACGTGATCTGCATGGTCGAAGGCAAGGTGCTCGCGGAAGGCCCTCCTTCCGAAGTGCAGGCGAACCGGCAAGTGCTCGAAGCTTATCTTGGCAACTGAGTAGGCAACCGAGCGAGGCAACTAAGAGTCGGTAACTGAGATACGAATCCAGGAGGCCATCGTGGCCGAGTCCATCATCGAATTCGACAAAGTCGTCGCCGGATATTCGCCGAGCGTCACCATCCTCAACGAGTTGACGCTCGATGCCCGCAAGAGCGAGATCACGCTGCTGATCGGGCCCAACGGCGCGGGCAAGTCGACCGTGCTCAAGACGCTGTTCGGCATGCTGGTGCCGCGCACCGGCGAGGTCCGCTTCGAGGGCAAGCGCGTCAACGGAAAAACACAGCGCGAATTGCTCGCCGAAGGGATCGCATTCGTGCCTCAGGGACGAAATCTCTTCGGCTCGCTCTCGGTGCGCCACAACCTCGAGCTGGGCGGGATCACCTTGCCGCGCGGCGAGTTGAATGGACGCATCGACGAAGTCCTGGCGCGCTTCCCGCGGATCAAGGAGCGGATCAACAATCAGGCGTCGACCATGTCCGGCGGAGAGCAAAAGCAGCTCGAGGTCGGCCGCGCGCTTCTGCTGCGACCGCGCGTGCTGCTGATCGACGAGCCGTCGATCGGCCTGTCACCGAAGCTGGTGCAGGAGGTGATGACGATGTTGCGCACGCTCGCCGACAACGGCACCACGGTGGTGATGGTCGAGCAAAACGTCCGCACCGCGCTCAAGTATTCGAATCGTGCGCTGGTGCTGGAGATGGGCCGCCTGGCGCTCGACCGGCCCGCGAGCGAGTTGCTGGACGATCCGAACCTCAACCGGCTGTTTCTCGGCGGTCATGCGCCAGCGAAGCAAAATGCCGGACAAGGCGCAAGCGCAGATGCCTGAGCTGGATGCTTACCTGGATCGGCTGATCTCACTTACGCGGACGCTGCCGTAAAGGCTCGACGACGAAGGCCATGCGCCGGCAGGAACATAGCGCCAGGCGCGCTCGAGCATCGATTTGACTGGTTTCGGCGCGCTGGCGAGGCATGAAGAAGATTCGTATCGCGGTCGCGGGCGCGGGTTTGATCGGGCGCCGACACATCGAGTTGATTCGACAGCGTGACGACTGCGAGCTTGCGGCCATCGTCGATCCCGCGCCCGCGGCCGCGGCTCTTGCGCGCGAAGCCGGTGTCCCTGTCCACAAGACGCTCGCCGATCTATTCGCCAGCGAACGTCCGCACGGTGTCATTGCGGCAACGCCCAACTCGCTGCACGTCGAGAACGGCATCGACTGCGTCGCGCACGGGGTGCCGGTGCTGATCGAGAAGCCGCGTCGCCGACTCGGTCGAAGATGCGCAACGATTGATCGATGCCGCCGAGCGCGCGAAGGTTCCCGTGCTCGTCGGACATCATCGGCGCCACAGCCCGATCCTGGAAAAAGGCACGCGAGATCGTCCACGGAAGGCATGCTCGGACGCATCGTAGCCGTGATGGGCAGCGCGATGTACTACAAACCCGACAGCTACTTCGACGAAGGGCCGTGGCGCCGGGAGCCGGGTGGCGGCCCGATACTGATCAACATGATCCACGAGGTCGACGATTTACGCTCGATGTGCGGCGAAATTGCCGAGGTGCAGGCGCTCGCTTCCAACGCGATCCGCGGCTTTCCCGTCGAAGATACGGTGGCGCTCAACCTGCGCTTCGCCAACGGCGCGCTCGGGACATTTCTTCTTTCCGACACCGCGGCGACGGCGCGGAGCTGGGAGCAGACCTCGGGCGAGAATTCGAGTTATGCAAGTTACCCTGACGAAGATTGTTACGTGATTGCGGGCGTCTCCGGTTCGCTCGCAGTTCCAAGCATGCGGCTCAAGGTGTACGCCGGAGAGCGTTCGTGGTGGAAGCCGTTCGAAACCAGCGTCGTCGCAGTGCAGCGCATCGACCCGCTGTCGCGCCAGCTCGAGCATTTCTGCGCCGTTGTCCGGGGCGAAGCCACGCCGCTGGTGAGCGCCCGCGAAGCGCTGCAGACCTTGCGCGTCACGCTCGCGATCGACGAGTCCGCACGGACCGGACGGCCCGTAGCGACGATCATTCCATGAAGCATTCCGGATCGGCCTTCGCGCGGGGCGCAGAAGACTGTTATATGATCGTTGTCACAGCGCGCGCGATCGACACGCCGCGCCTGATCATCAACGCCCGTGAGGCACCGTGAAAAACGTCCTGGTATTAAACGGCCCCAATCTCAATTTGCTCCGGAACGCGTGAACCCGCCGTCTACGGCGAAGACACGCTGGCAGATGTCGAGACTCTGTGCCGCCAGGAAGGCGCGAAGCTTGGCGTCTCGATCGATTGCCGGCAATCCAACCACGAGGTCAGCTCATCGACTGGATTCACGAGGCAGGTCGCGATCACGCCGCGGGCAAGACGATAGGCGTGGTGTTCAACGCCGGCGCGTACACGCACACGTCGATCGCCCTGCACGACGCGATCAAAGGAGCGAACGTACCGGTCATCGAGCTGCATATCTCCAACGTTCACAGTCGCGAGCCGTTTCGCCATCATTCCCGGTTGTCGCCGGTGGCCCGAGGGGTGATGGCGGGTTTCGGCGTGCAGGGTTACGCGCTGGCGATCGCCGGGCTGGTCCTGCCTCGAGGGCTAGCCGTTGCCGCGGCCGGCAAAGTCGCCTGCCGTAAACTTGTCGCGGGAGGCGGAATTTGCTGCCGGAATTCCGGCGACGCGTCATCTGCGACGCTTCTATAATTCGCCCATGTCCAGCTACCGCCGCCTGATGTGATGTACCGCGCGCTCGCCAATCGCGACCCGGCGTACGACGGCATTTTCTATGTCGCAGTAAGACCACGCGCATTTTCTGCCGCTCGGTCTGTCACGCCCGGCACGCCCAAGCGCGAGAACGTCGAGTTCTATGCCCGGACGCACGACGCTCTGTATGCCGGGTATCGCCCCTGTCTGCGCTGCCGACCGCTCGGAGACCCGCGGCAAGCCCGCGCCGATGGTTGCGAAAGCTGCTGGCAGCGGTCGAGGCCGATCCGTCCGGGAAGACTGCGCGAATCGGATCTCACGCGCATGGGAATCGATCCATCGACCGCCCGCCGCCAGTTCCAGCGTTATTGCGGCATGAGCTTTCACGCCTACCACCGTGCGCGGCGGATGGGAATGGCACTCACCGGAGTCAGAGAAGGAAAAAGCATGCTCGACTTGCAACTCGATCAGGGATTTGAATCATCCGAGCGGCTTCCGCGAGGCCTTCGCCAAGGTCTTCGGTACCGCGCCCAGTCTCGCGCACGACGTCGACTGCCTGTACGCAAAATGGTTCGAGACCCCGCTCGGGCCGATGCTCGCGCTGGCCAACGACGCCGGCCTGTACCTGCTCGAATTCGTCGATCGCCGCGGCCTGGAGCGCGAAGTGCAGGCGCTGCGACGCCGCCTCACGCAGCATGTCGTTCCGGGCGAGCACCGCTATCTCGATCGCATCGGCGAGGAGCTCGACGCGCTATTTCGCGGGCCGCTCGCTGACATTCGCAACACCGCTCCAGCTCGCCGGCTCGCCGTTCCAGCGCGCGGTATGGGAGACGCTGCGCGCGATTCCTCCCGGGGAGACGCTTGCCTACGCCGACGTCGCGAGCGAAAATCGGACGCCGCGCGGCGGTGCGTGCGCGTCGGGCGCGCCAACGGCGACAACAAGCTGGCGATTATCGTGCCCTGCCATCGCGTGATCGGCGCCGACGGAACGCTGACCGGCTACGGCGGCGGATTGTGGCGGAAGGCATGGCTGCTGGAACACGAGCGCACGTTTACCCGCGCTCGCGGTCAGCTTGCCTGGTGCCGGCACTGCCGGCTGCCGCCGCGGCTTAAGATGCCGCTGGCCGATCTCGCGCGCCTGCTTGCGCTGGCGGCGCTCTGGGGCAGCTCTTTCGCCTTCATCCGCGTGGCCGCGCCGTCGTCGGGCCGCTCTGGCTCGCCGAAAGCCGGGTCGCTCTCGCGTTTGTGGTCTTGCTCCTGCTGGCGCTGTCGCGCGGCAAGGTCCCGGCGCTGCGCGAGCGCTGGCGAGACTTCGTGGTCATCGGCGTCGTCAATTCCGGCGCTGCCGTTCGCGCTGTTCTGCTTCGCCGGCCAGTATATCGCCGCATCGACCGCGGCAATCCTCAACGCCAACCAGTCCGTTTTTCGGCGCTCTCGCCGCGGCGCTGTGGCTCGGAGGATCCGCTGCCGCTGCCGAAGCTTGCTCGGAATGGCGCTTCGGGCTCGCGGCGTGGTGTTGCTGGTCGGCTGGCGGCCGGAGCCGTTGACCCGGTCTCGCGCTCGCGGCGGTGTTCGCATGCCTTGCCGCCTCGCTGTGCTACGGCATTGCAAGCGTCTACGCAAAGGTGCGCATGACCGGCGTGCCCAGCTTCTCGACTGCGCCTGTACAGCCAGCTCGCCGCGGCAATGGTGCTCGCGCCGGCGCTGCCGTTCGCTCCTGTGCAGGGGCAAGTGACCGCGACCGTCGCTGCCATATGTGCTCGCGCTCGCGGTCGGATCGACCGCCATCGCCTACCTGCTTTATTTCAAGCTGATCGCCAATATCGGCCCGGCGCGCGCGCTCACCGTGACGTTCCTCATCCCGCTCTTCGGCGTTCTCTGGGGCTACCTGTTTCTGGACGAATCGCTGACGGTCAACATGCTGATCGGCGGCTCGCTGATCCTGGGAGGCACCTGGCTCGCGATGCGCGGCACCGTCGCGTCCGGCGGCGTACGGCCGCGGATCGCTTCTTGATCCATGCCCCGACAGCTCGTGACGGGGCTAGAGGTAACTCCGAAGTCGAGACGAGATCGGCCGCGGGTCCGAGGATCTGTTCGCGCAGCTCGCGGTAGCGAGGCAGCGTCGGTGGATACACGCACAAATACTTCACCTGCGCCGCTTGCAGGCACCGCTGCTTGATGATCTCGAGCTTTTGATCGCGCGGATTCTGCACCTGCTCCGGCTCTTTCGAATCGACGATGGCGATGATCGTCATGTCCCGGTCGCAGACTACAAAGCCCACGTGCTGGTTGGCGATCTTTCGAAACGCGCGCAGCCGTTCCATCCCCTGCGGGCCGATTTTCACCTGCAGCACGTCCGCCAGCCGTACGCGTGCAAAGATCTCGTGACGCGGAAATGCAGCCTTGAGCAGAAGGTAGACGACATTCTCGGCTTTCGACAGAAAGCGCGAGCGCAACAAATACAGGCCCGGGAGCTCGGCGCTGGACAACAGGCGCGTGGTTTCGCCCTCGGTCCATTGCGACACGGTATTGGGCGACTCCCCCAGCCTCGACTTCGGACCGCCTCGCTGCCGCCGGACGAGCCCAAAAGCACCGCAATCACCAGCGCGCTGATCACGACCGCGAAGATTATTCCGGGAGTCATTGAGGACGAAGCTCCTTTTCTGCGGCGCTTGGCCGTCTTTATTGGATCTTGCCGGCTGCGCACGGTGCGCGCCAGGGGTGCCTAACGTCTTAGTTTAATGCATTTCTTTTGTTTCCGCTGGAGACACCAGCGCGTGACAGCGATCCTGCTGCCCGCGAGTGCGCACGCCCTTAGAATGCACTGCGCGACCGATTCCGCCGCAGGTGTCGCGCACGTGTCGGCACGCTTTCGTTTTCGCGCGCCGGCTCACACGCGAACGTTGACAACCATTACCGACAACAAGCCCCACATGAATCCTGACCATCACTTCGAACGGCGTCCGAGGTCCGTCGCCGCGTGCTAGGCGTGTTGCTGGCCGCGATTACTTGCACGGCAGGCGCAAATGCTGCCGCAGACGGCTTTCGCCCGACCGGACTCGGCGTCACCGTGGCCGGCGGGGATCAGATCACGCTCTATGGCCTTTCGACTTACTGGGATTCGGTATGCACCTGCGCGCCGCTGGCGGAGCGCGGTCTCGACGTCCGCGTCTACGCCCAGGTCGCCTACTGGCATGGTAACGAGCGTCCGAGTGATCACCAGTCGCTCTGGGAGGGAAGCGTAACGCCCGCCCTGCGTTGGATGGGACCGGCGGTCGGGGCCGCGACACTCTTTACCGACTTGGGCCTGGGCGTCAGTCTCATTTCCGAAATCCGAATCAACCGGGACCGTCAATTTGCGACCGCATTCCAGTTCAACGAGCACTTCGGCGTCCGGGCTCGCCTTCGGCGAAAAGCGCCGCTACGAAGTCGCGGCCTATGTGCGGCACGTTTCCAACGGCAGCATCAAGCAGCAGAACGACGGCGCGACCTTCTTCGGCGGCGTGTTTCGCGTGGCGCTGGACTGACGAGGCCGCCCGCACGCTCAGATATCCACGAATCCAAGTCGCGCGTCGCTTGCGTGCTGCGCCGGTGTTAGCGTCATCGCTGCGACGGGAAATGGTCGCCAATAAAGAAGCCCCGCCGAAGCGGGGCTTTTTCCGGGATCCCGACCGGACGAGCAACATCCGCCGGAACGATCATCCCGCGAGGCTTACATGTCCATGTCGCCCATGCCGCCCATGCCGCCCATTCCACCGCCGCCAGCCCATCGGCTTTTCGTCCTTCGGCGAGCTCGGCAACCATCGCCTCGGTCGTCAGCATCAGGCTTGCGACCGACGCCGCGTTCTGCAGCGCGAAGCGCGCTACCTTGGTCGGATCGACGCACGCCCATCTCGACGAGATCGCCGTACTCGCCGGTCGCGGCGTTGAAGCCGAAGTTGCCCTTGCCCTCGACGACCTTGTTGACGACCACCGACGGCTCGTCGCCGGCGTTCTGCGACGATCTGGCGCAGCGGCTCCTCGAGCGCGCGCAGCACGATCTTGATGCCGGCTTCCTGATCGGGGTTGTCGCCCTTCAGATCCTTCAAGTTGGCGCGTGCGCGCAGATACGCCACGCCGCCGCCGGCAACGATGCCTTCCTCGACCGCCGCACGGGTCGCGTGCAGCGCGTCTTCGACGCGAGCCTTCTTTTCCTTCATTTCGACTTCGGTCGCCGCGCCAACCTTGATCACCGCAACGCCGCCGGCGAGCTTGGCCACACGTTCCTGCAGCTTTTCCTTGTCGTAATCCGGACGTCGCCTCGTCGATCTGCACGCGGATGTTCTTCACCCGCGCCTCGATCGCCGACTTTTCGCCCGCACCGTCGATGATCGTCGTGTCTTCCTTGCGCCACTTCGACCTTCTTCGCGCGGCCCAGGTCCTTCAGCGTCGCGTTCTCGAGCTTGAGACCGAGCTCTTCGGCGATCACCGTGCCGCCGGTCAGGATGGCGATGTCTTCGAGCATTGCCTTGCGGCGGTCACCGAAGCCCGGCGCCTTGACGGCGGTCGTCTTCAGGATGCCGCGGATGTTGTTGACCACCAGCGTCGCCAGCGCCTCGCCGTCGACGTCCTCGGCGATGATCAGTAGCGGCTTGCCCGACTTGGCGACCTGCTCGAGCAGCGGCAGAAGATCGCGGATGTTGCTGATCTTCTTGTCGTGCAGCAGGATGTACGGATCCTCGAGCAGCGACGACCTGCTTGTCCGGATTGTTGATGAAGTACGGCGAGATGTAGCCGCGGTCGAACTGCATGCCTTCGACCAGATCCGAGCTCGTTCTCGAGGCCCTTGCCGTCCTCGACGGTGATGACGCCTTCCTTGCCGACCTTGTCCATCGCCTCGGCGATGGTCTTGCCGATCGCCTCGTCCGCGTTGGCCGAGATCGCGCCGACCTGCGAGATTTCCTTGCTGGTCGTGCACGGCTTGCTGATCTTCTTGAGCTCTTCGACGACGGCGATCACCGCCTTGTCGATGCCGCGCTTCAGATCCATCGGGTTCATGCCGGCGGCGACGTACTTCATGCCTTCGCTGCACGATCGACTGCGCGAGCACGGTCGCGGTCGTCGTGCCGTCACCGGCGACGTCGGACGTCTTGGACGCGACTTCCTTGACCATCTGCGCGCCCATGTTCTCGAACTTGTCCTTGAGCTCGATTTCCTTGGCGACCGAAACGCCGTCCTTGGTGATCGTCGGCGCGCCGAAGCTGCGCTCGAGAACCACGTTGCGGCCCTTCGGGCCGAGCGTCACCTTTACCGCGTTGGCGAGGACGTTCACGCCCGACCATCATTCGATTGCGGACCGCCGTCGCCGAAGCGAACGTCTTTGGCTGCCATTGTTCGTTTCTCCTGAATCAGTAGTGTTGAGGGCGGAGAGGATCAGGCGACGATGCCGATGATGTCGTCTTCGCGCATGTGCAGGTAGATCCTGACCGTCGAGCTTGAATTCCTGGCCCGAGTACTTGCCGAACAGCACCTTGTCGCCGGCCTTGACGCCCATCGGAAGCAGCTTGCCGCTGTCGTCGGTCTTGCCGGGGCCGGCGAAGACCACTTCGCCCTGCGACGGCTTTTCGGCCGCGGTGTCCGGGATCACGATGCCGCCGGCAGACTTGCGCTCTTCTTCCAGACGCTTGACGATCACGCGATCGTGTAACGGACGATGATTTTCATAGTTAGCACTCACTCCTAAAGAAAATGTTTGCAGAATCAATATGTTGGCGCGATTCCCTCAGGGGCCGCGCGCGTCGAAGCCGGGAACTGGAGCGATTTCTGCACCGCTGTTAGCACTCGTAGGCAGCGAGTGCTAATAATAAGCGCCGAGCGATTAAAAATCAAGCCCTTCGATTGCCATCTTTGGCCGACGGGCTCTGCCTCGGCACTCTTCAGAATTTGGCTGCGACGCCCATATGCGCGCGCGAATTGCGGCCGGCGAGGGTCAAAGGCGGCGCCGTATGCTAAGGTTTTCTTTCTGCCCGTTCCGGGTGTGACGAGGGAAAAGCCATGGCAGAAGAGCTAGCATCCGCGGCGCAGCGTCCGGAAACCGTCGCCGGCGTCGTCAACCCGCGTGCGGTCGATGCTGGCCGGGCGTGGCGTGGTGGGCTGAAGGCTGGCGGCTGTTCACGCCGGCGGTCGGACCGTGGATCCTGATCGTCGTGATCGGGTTTTGCATCCACGTGATACTCGCCTTCATTCCGGTCCTGGGCAGCATCGCCAGCCAGCTGCTGTTCCCGATCTTCGCCGGCGGCCTGATGCTCGGCTGCCGAGCGATCGACCGCGGCGAGCCGTTGACCATTGCGCACCTTTTTGCGGGATTCGGGCCAAGAGCAGGGTCGCTGCTGATCCGTGGCGCTGATCTACCTCGCGGTCGCGATCGCGATCACCGTATTCGTGATTGCGCTGCTCTTTGTCTTTTTCGGGGCCGCCATGCTGTCGCAGCTTTGGGGCACACAGGATTCCGTTTCGACCGCCGGCTGCAATGGGCGGACTGGCGTTGATCATCCTTGTCGGCGTGCTGATTTTTCTGCTGCTCTTCCTGCCCCTGGTCATGGCGGTATGGTTCGCCCCGGCTCTGATCGTCCTCAAAGGAGCGGAACCCTGGGAAGCCATGAAGCTATCCTTCATCGGCAGCATCAGGAACATCGTGCCGATTTCTGATCTACGGCCTTGTGTGGATCGTGCTCGCAATCGTCGCCACGATCCCACTCCTGCTCGGTTGGCTGGTGCTGGGTCCGGTGACGGTTGCCTCGGTGTACGCGGGCTACTGCGATATTTTCGAACCAGCGCCTGCGGCTCGGCGTACCCGCCGTCTGATCCTCGACGGTGGCTCGACGGCCGCCGAAGGGCTCCGCCGCGTTCAGCTCAGCGGTGACTGGCCGCTGACGGCGTCGCGGACTCGCTTCGCCAAAGCCGGCGGCGCGTTGCGGCGCAAAAACCAGCGCAGTGTCTTGGTGTCGCCGACCGGTTCGAAATCGTGCGCCTCGAGCAGGTGGGCAACCGCCTCGCGATAACGCGATCCTCGGGGGATGCGCACCACCCAGGTTTTTTGCCGTGCGATGTCCCAAACAGCGCGTCCATGAGCGCACGACCCTGACCGCCCCCGCGGCGCCCGAACTCGAGGCCGGCGAGCCACAGCTCGTATCCGCCATCCAGCGCTCGGAACAGCCCGAACCCGACAGGAGCATTGCCACTATGCCGGTCGTCCGGCCAAAAGACGTACCCAGGAAGTGAGACGGATTCAAGGCGCCGGCTCTGCGAGTCCTCTTCCACGAAGTAACCTATGAACGAGCGCACGCTTGAGCTTGGCGAAAAATTCCAACGCCTGGGGCGTGTCTCCGGCGAGCCCTGCGGTCATGCTGCCCTCCGCCGAAGCATCGCGGATAAGCGTGCGCAGCATCGCAAGATGACCAATGTGAGCGGGAGCAAGCAAGGCGTAACGAGATCCTTCGGGCGACGCGCTCTTATAGCGCGCGCGGCGGCAGTCACGGTTCCCTTTCTTACCAACGGCCACCTTCGCATCATGAGCGGTCGACCGCGAAGCAGTCGCGGGTCGAACGCCGCGCTTGACCTTACTAGTGCGCCTGCTCCCAGTTCGGGCCGCTGCCGACGTCGACCACCAACGGCACATGGAGTTGGGCGACTCCGGCCATCCGCAGCGCGAGCTCGGCTTTCACGCGATCGAGATGGTCTATGCGGCGCCTCGAGCACCAGCTCGTCGTGGACCTGCAGGACCAGCTTGGCGCCCACGGCCTCGCGGTCGAGCCACGCCTGTACCTCGATCATCGCCGAGCTTGATCAAGTCGGCGGCCGTTCCCTGCATCGGCGCGTTGATCGCCGCGCGCTCGGCCGCCTGGCGGCGCGGACCGCCGCCGGCGTTGATGTCCGGCAGCCAGAGCCTGCGCCCGAACACCGTCTCGACGTAGCCCTGCGCGCGTGCGAGCTCACGCGTGCGTCGCATGTACTCGGCCACGCCCGGGATAGCGGGTGAAATACTTGTCGATGAACTGCTGCGCCGCGGCCGCGCTCGATGCCGAGCTGGGATGCCAGCCCGAACGCGCTCATGCCGTAAATCAGTCCGAAGTTGACGGCCTTGATGTAGCGCCGCTGCTCCGAAGTCACGTCGGCGATCGCGACGCCGAAGATGTCGGCGGCGGTCGCGCGGTGAATGTCCTCGCCCTGCGGCGAAGGCCTGCAGCAGCGACTGCGTCGCCCGAGAGGTGCGCCATGATGCGCAACTCGATCTGCGAATAGTCGGCTGAAATCAGCGACGTGCCCGGCGGCGCGATGAACGCTTCGCGGATGCGCCGGCCTTCGACGGTGCGGATCGGAATGTTCTGCAGATTCGGCTCGGTGCTGGCCAGGCGACCGGTGACCGCGGTGGCCTGTCCGTAACAGGTATGGACGCGGCCGGTGCGCGGTTGACCATCTGCGGCAGCTTGTCGGTGTAGGTCGACTTGAGCTTGGACAGCGCGCGATGCTCGAGCAGGAGCTTGGGCAGCGGATAGTCCGCGGCGAGCTGCTGCAACACGTCCTCGTCGGTCGACGGCTTGCCCGTAGCCGTCTTCTTCAGTGCCGGAAGCTTCATCTTGTCGAACAGGATCTGGCCCAGCTGCGTGGGCGATCCGAGATTGAATGGCTGGCCGGCAGCCTGATACGCCTGCTCTTCGAGAATCATCATCCGCTCGCCGAGCGTCCGGCTCTGCGCCGCGAGCACGGATGCATCGATCGAGCAGCACCCTCGCGCTCCATGCGAAAAAGCACCTCGCGGGTCGGCAGCTCGATCGTCGAGTAGATGAAATCGAGCTGCGGGTTCTGTTGCGACCTTGGGGTAAAGAGCGCCGTGCAACTGAAGCGTGATATCGGCGTCCTCTCCCGAATATTCGGTCGCCTTGTCGACCGAGACCTGGTCGAAGCCCGATGTGGTCCCGCGCCTTTGCCCGCCACGTCGGCATAGCTGATGGTCTTCACGCCGAGGTGGCGCAAGGCGAGGCTGTCCATGTCGTGCGACCGTTGCGATTCGAGCACGTACGATTGCAGCAAGGTGTCGTGCGCGACGCCGGCCAGCGCGATCCCATAGTTGGCGAGCACGTGCTGATCGTACTTGACGTTCTGGCCGAGCTTTTTCTCGACGCGTCCTCGAACCAGGGTTTCAAACGCCGCAGTACGTCGTCGATCGGCAGTTGCGCGGGCGCTCCCGCATAGCGATGGGTGAGTGGAATGTATGCCGCCAGCCCGGGCTCGATCGAGAACGAAAGCCCGACGATGCGCGCCTCCATCGGATCGAGGCCGGTGGTCTCCGTGTCGAAGCACACCAGCTCGGCGCGTTGCATTGCATCCAGCCAGCGCTCGAACGCCGCATTGTCGAGCACCGTTTCGTAATTGCGCGCAAGCAACGGGCGCGTGACTTCGGGCTCGGCCTCAGGTTCATCGGCGGCGGCGACGACCGTCGCGGCTGCCTTGTCGTCGACGATATCCTTGAGCCAGCTCCTGAATTCAAAGCGCTCGTAGAGCTCGCGAAGCTTTGCGGCGTCGTACGGCTGCATCACAAGCTCCTGTGGAGCAAAAGGCAGCACGCAATCGGTCTTCACCGTCAGGAGCCTCTTGCCTTGCGGCAGCCACGCCACCGCGGCACGCAGATTTTCACCCACCACGCCGCCGATCGCTCCCGCGTTCGCGATGACGTTGTCGAGCGTGCCGTGCTCGGCCAGCCACTTGGCCGCCGTCTTCGGTCCAACCTTGGGGACGCCGGGAACGTTGTCCACGGCGTCGCCTGTCAGCGCGAGAAGATCGAGCAATTGATCGGCGCGCACCTGAAATTTGTCGACGACGCTGGTCATGTCGAGCAACTCGTTGCTCATCGTGTTGACCAGCGTCACGCGCGGCGTGATCAACTTGCGCGAGATCCTTGTCCCCGGTGGAAATCAGCGTATCGATGCCGAGCTGCTCGGCCTGCCGGGCCAGCGTTCCGATGACGTCGTCGGCCTCGACGCCTTCGACCATCAGTATCGGCCAGCCGTGAACGCGGATCAGCTCGTGCAAAGGCGCGATCTGGGCCACGAGCGCGTCCGGCATCGGCGATCGGTTGGCTTTGTATTCCGGGTACCATTCATCGCGAAATGTCTTGCCGGGGCGTCGAACACAACCGCGAAGTAGTCCGGCTTGCCGTCCTCGATCAATCGGCGCAACATGGAAATGACACCGCGAATGGCACCCGTCGGCTCGCCGCGCGACGTGCGCAAATCGGGCAGCGCGTGAAACGCCCGATAAAGGTACGACGAGCCGTCAACCAGAACGAGCTTAGGCATGATTCAGACGAGCAAGATTCCGGAGATTATCGACCCGCAGTCGATGTACTCGACGAACGGCCAAGAGGCGTGGCGGGTGCTCGGCATTATGGCAGAATTCGCCGTCGCGACCGAACGTCTGCGCGGCATACGGCCTGCAGTAAGCATGTTCGGAAGCGCTCGCATCAAGGCCGACCATCCGTACTACAGCAAAGCCGGAACGTATCGCGAGGCTTCTCTCCGACGCCGGCTTTTCGGTCATTTCAGGCGGTGGCCCGGGCCTGATGGAAGCGACCAATCGCGGCGCACACGCCGGCCGGTCGCCGGCGGTCGGCCTGAATATTCTTCTTCCTCACGAGCCGGCAGGCAACGGCTTCCAGGACGTCGGCAATCAACTTCCGCTATTTCTTCGCGCGCAAGATGATGTTCGTTCGCTTCGCGTCGGCGTACGTCGTGCTGCCAGGAGGCTTCGGCACGATCGACGAGCTGACCGAATGCCTGACGCTGGTCCAGACCGGGCAAGAGCCGCAAGATACCGATCATTCTGGTGGGCGGCGAATTCTGGAAGGGACTGGTGGCCTGGATGCAGGACAAGCTGGTCGGTGAAGGCATGATTTCCGCGAACGACCTCGACTTGATGCGGATCATCGAGGAGCCCGAGGCAATCGTCGAAGCGATATTCGACTACTATGAAAGCCGGGGGTTCCAGCCGACGCGCGCCGAGCGCGACAAGATGCTGAACCTGTGAGCTCGCGGGATTCCGGCGCCGCATGGGCGATTCCCTGCTAGAATAAGCGCGTCCACTCGCACGACAAGCAACATGCGCCTTCGCATCAACGCCCTCCTGTCAGCGACTGCCTTCGCAGTCGCGCTGACCGCGACTGCGCAAAAGGCGCCTCCGGCGAACCTCGAGCCCTTGCCCGAACCTCCGCCGATACCGCCTGAGATTGCCAACGATCCTGACCTCGAGCCGCAGATCACGATTACTCGCCGCGCGACGGAGACGATCGAGGAATACCGCGTCGGCGGGCGTTTGACGATGATCAAGGTCACACCGAAAACTGGCCGGCCGTACTATCTTGTCGCCGACGGTTCCGACGGAACGTGGGTTCGCCGCGATAGTCTGGACACGGGCCTCAAAGTCCCGATGTGGCTGCTGTTTTCCTTCTGATCGCATTCCTCATAACCTTTTGCGTTGAGCACGGGCGGCTTTGCCGCCGGCTCGTCGTGTCCGTCGATGGCTGTCTACACCACCGTCTCCGCCGATGATCTCGCCGCGTGGCTCACCCGTTACGCACTCGGCGCCGTGCACGAATTCGAGCCGATCGTTGCCGGCATCGAGAACACGAACTATTTCCTTACCGCCGACAACGGACGTTTCGTGTTGACCCTCTATGAGCGAACTGCCGGCGGAAGAGCTGCCCTTCTATCTCAACTTGATGGCGCACCTCGCGCACGCCGGCGTTCGAGGCGCCCGCCCCCGAGGCCGACCGCAGCGGCGCGTTGTGGAGTTTTCTCAACGGCAAGCCTGCGGGGCTCGTCGCGCGACTCGACGGCGCGCCGGTCGAGCACCCGCAAGTCATGCACTGCGCCGCCGCCGGTGACGCGCTGGCGCGGATGCATATCGCTCTCGGCAATTATCGCGAGTCGCTTGTCCAACCGGCGTGGACCGGCTTGGTGGCGGCAGGCCGCGCGTGCCGTACGGCCATTTTTGTCGCTCGAGCAGAATGAACTGCTCGCGTCTGAAATCAAGTTCCAGGCCGGGCTCGCCAAGACCAGGCTGCCGCGTGGCGCAATTCACGGCGACTTGTTCTGCGACAACGTCCTGTTCGACCACGGGCGCGTGTCGGGGATCATCGATTTCGGATTCGCGGCCACGGACGCGCTGGCCTACGACCTCGCGATCGCCGTCAACGATTGGTGCAGTGTCTCCGAAGGCGCAAGCGCCGGCGCGTTGGACCTGCGCACTCAGCGTCGCCATGGTCGCGGCGTACGAAGAGGTGCGGCCGCTCTCGGCCGAGGAGCGGGCGCTGTGGCCGGTGCTTGCTGCGCGCCGCGGCATTGCGGTTTTGGTTGTCGCGCCTCTACGATCTTTATCTGCCGCGCCTGGGGGAGCTGACGCACGCGCACGATCCTGCCCCATTTGAGCGGATACTTCGCCATCGCGTGGCACGCCAATGAGACGTCAATGAGGCTGCAATGAGCGGCTGCAACGAGCCAGGTCTGCGATTCCGTTCGCGCGCCGCGACGCGCGAAACGGCATCGTCTGGATCAAGCGCGCCTATGGCATGTTTCGCGCCGCTCCGTTGCGTTGGCTGCTGCTGCTGTTCACGTATTACCTGCTGATCGCGCTGTTGGAGTTCGGGCCGGCGGTGCAAGCGGTGGGACAGTTCATCGCACCGCTTCTGAAACCGGTGTTCGCGGTCGGCTTCCTCGCCGCCGCCTGGTCTCAGGAACGAGGAACGGCGCCCCGTCTCGAGCACCTGTTTCGCGGCTTTCGCAGCAATCTTCTCGCGCTCGTTCCGCTCGGGGCGGTATTTCTCGCCGGCATAACGCTTGCCGTCATGGCGACAACGCTGGTCGATGACGGCAGGCTGATCGCGCTGATGTCGGGCGCCGAGAAACCGACCGAAGAAGCGCTTGCGAGCAGCCGGATACAGCTCGCGATGCTGTTCGGGATAGCGTGCGCGATACCATCGCTGCTGGCGTTGTGGTTCGCGCCGGCACTCGTTGTCTTCAACGACGCCGGCGCCGCGAGAGCAATGGGCGTCAGCCTTCGCGCCGCGATCGCCAACTGGCGCCCGATAGCGGTCTACTGTCTGGCTGTCTTCGTGCTGGGCGGGTGCTGCCGGTGTTCGCGCTATCGATCGCGCACCTGCTCGGCGACGCGGTGGCGGGCATGGTAGCGCTGTTCGTCGTGGTCCCGTACCTGTTCGCGTTTGTCGCGACGCTGCATATTTCCGATTACGTCAGCTATCGGGATCTGTTTCACGGCGACGAGCCGCCGCCGGGAACATCGCCGGACTCGCGCGACTGACCGTACGGTCTCGTTCACGACGGTCACGCCGGCTGCAGCTTGGCATATTCCAGCGCCAGCCACTTGACGCCACCGTCGCGGAAATTCACCTGAACGCGGGCGTCGGTGCCGCGACCCTCCGCATCGATGATGATGCCCAGGCCGAAGCGCGAGTGCTTCACGCTCTGCCCGATGCGCCAGCCGGCGCCATCGCGCGACGCGCTCCGCAGCGTTGCGCTCCTGCGAGTGCTTCGGGCTCGGCGGCAAAGTCGCCGTGTTTCGGGGACAGCCATTGCACCATCCCCGCCGGGACCTCGTCGAGAAAGCGCGACGCGACGTTGTACCGGAGCTGCCCGTGAAGCATGCGACTTTGCGCATGCGTCAGGTACAGCCTGCCGCCGCGCACGGGTAATCGCCACGTAGGCGAGGCGCCGCTCCTCCTCGATGCCGTCGTATTCGCTGAGGCTGTTCTCGTGCGGAAACAGCCCCTCCTCGAGGCCGGTAACGAACACCGTGTGGAACTCGAGGCCCTTCGCCGAGTGCACGGTCATCGAGCTGCAACGCCGGCCGGCCTTCCGCTGCCTGAGTTTCACCGGCTTCCAGCGCGGCGTGAGATAAGAAACGAGGTCAGAGGGTCGTCGACATTTTCGCCCACCTCGCGCTCGACCTCGCGCATGAAACTTTGCGCCGCGTTGATCAGCTCCTGCAGATTGTCGATGCGATCCTGGCCGTCCTTTTCCGCCTGATAGTGGCGCAACAGGCCGCTCGCGTGCACCACGTGCTCGACCGTCTCCGCCAATCCGAGGTCGCGCGTGCGCCGTCCTCATGGCCCCGACGAGCGTGAGAAATGCCGCGAGGCTGGCGCCCGCCTTGCCCGCGACCGGCGCGGCTGCACGCCACCTGCCACAGGCTCATCGCCTTGCGCCTGCGCGCGCTCCTGCAGCGTTTCCAGCGATCGCGCGCCGATGCCGCGCGGCGGAAAGTTCACCACGCGCAGGAACGCGCCGTCGTCGTCCGGCGCGGCGATGAGCCTCAGATAGGCGAGCGCGTGCTTGACCTCGGCCCGCTCGAAAAAGCGCATTCCGCCATACACGCGATACGGCATCGCGGCGTTGAATAGCGCGTGCTCGACCACGCGTGACTGCGCGTTGGACCGATACAGAACGCGCAATCTCCGCAGGCGACACGTCATCCTCGACCAGGCCCTTGACCACGTCGACGATGAACGCCGCCTCGTCGAGAGTCGGAGGGCGCAGCGTAAGCCCGCACCGGCTCGCCATGCGCGTCCGAAGTCCAGAGGTTCTTGCCCAGGCGTCCCTGGTTGTGCTTGATCAGCGCATTCGCCGCATCGAGTATGTGCCCGTGAGAACGGTAGTTCTGCTCGAGCTTGATAAGCTTGACCGGAACGTCCGGCGGTGCTGAAATCGCGCTCGAAATGCTGCATATTGGCGACGTTCGCGCCACGGAAGGCGTAGATCGACTGATCGTCGTCGCCGACCGCGAAAATCGCGGCATGCGTGCCCGCGAGCAGCTTCAACCACTTGTACTGCAGCGCATTGGTGTCCTGGAATTCATCGATCAGGATGTGCGAGAAGCGGCGCCGATAGTGCTCGCGCAGTGAATGCGTCGCGCGAAAGGAGCTCGTAGGTTCGCAGCAGTAGCTCGGGAAATCGACCACGCCTTCGCGCTGGCACGCCTGCTCGTACAGCGCGTAATGCTCGACTTGCCGGCGGCTGAATTCGTCGAACGCCTCGACCTGGTTCGGGCGCAGTCCCTCCTCCTTGGAGCCGTTGATCAGCGCCTGCAGCTGCCGCGAGGGAAAGCGCTCGTCGTCGATGTTGTGCGCCTTGTACACCCGCTTGATCAGCGCCAGCTGGTCCTGCATATCCATGATCTGAAACAGTTTCGGCAGCCCAGCCTCGCGGTAGTGCGCGCGCAGCATCCGGTTGCACAGTCCGTGAAAGGTGCCGATCCACATGCCGCGTATGTTCACCGGCGTCAGGATCGAGAGCCGCGTGCTCATCTCCCTGGCTGCCTTGTTGGTGAAGGTCACCGCCAGCACCGACAGCGGGCTTGCCTGCCCGGTCGCGAGCAGCCATGCGATCCGCGTCGTCAGAACGCGCGTCTTGCCGCTGCCGGCGCCGGCGAGGATCGAGCGCCGACGCGTGCGGCAGCGTCACCGCGGCAAGCTGCTCCGGATTGAGATTCTCGAGAAGAGGTGACGCCATGGAAAAAGCGAGCGGGGGCGAACGGATCGCCGTCAGACGCAGTGAACGGGCAGTGAACGTGTAATTATAGGCGATTACGCGCCGTGAACGGACACGAGCGGCCACATCGCGCGCCCAAGCCGAGACGGACGTTATAATCGCTCCCGCCTTCCGGCCAACCACTTTACCAGATGCCCCGAATCCCGCGCGTCAATCCCGCTGCCCATTCCGCCACCGCGCGCGCATTCGTGCAATGGATCCGCTCGGCCGCACCCTACATTCATGCCTTCCGCGGCAAGACCTTCGTGATTGCGTTTGGCGGCGAGGTCGTCGCCGACGACACGTTTCTGGGCATCGTGCACGACCTGAATCTCCTGCACAGCCTCGGCATCCGGCTGGTAGTGGTGCACGGATCGCGCCCGCAAATCGAGGCGATCCTCAAGCAGCAGCATATCAAGAGCCGCTACAACCGGGGCTTGCGTGTCACCGACAGCGAGACCCTGGACTGCGTGCTCGAAGGAACAGGGCATGCTCGCAGCCGCATCGAGGCGCTGCTCTCGCTCGGCGTCGCCAACTCGCCCATGGCCGGTGCGCGCATCCGGGTCGTCGGCGGCAACTTTCTCACCGCCAAGCCGATGGGCGTTCTCGACGGAGTCGACATGCTCTGGACCGGCGAGGTCCGCCGTGTCGACGTCGAAGCCATACGACAGCGGCTCGATGACGGCGACATCGTGCTTGTCTCACCGCTTGGCTACTCGCCGACCGGCGAGATTTTCAACCTGGCGCTGGAAGAGGTGGCGACCCAGGTCTCCGTGTGGCTCTCGGCGCAAAAGCTCGTTTTTCTGATGGATACCGATGGAGTGCGCAACGGCCGCCGCCAGCTTCTGACCGAGCTGTCCACGCGCGACGCCGAGACGCTGCTCGCCAAGCGCTCCAAGCTGCCGGCGGACGTGCAGCACTATCTGCCGTGCGCGATTCGAGCGTGCGACAACGGTGTCAAACGCGCCCACCTGCTCTCCCGCCATCACGATGGCGCCCTACTCCTCGAGCTCTTCACCCGCGATGGCGTGGGAACCATGATCGCCGCCGCGCCGCTGGCGCAGTTACGCAGCGCGACCATCGACGATGTCGGAGGCATCCTGGCGATCATCGCGCCGCTCGAGGACCAGGGTGTGCTGGTCCGGCGTTCGCGCGAACGCCTCGAGATGGAGATCGAGCGCTTCGTGGTGGCCGAGCACGATGGCGTCATCATCGGCTGCGCAGCGCTGTACGCATTCCCGGCGGAAAAGAGCGGGCGAGCTGGCCGCGCTGGCGGTGGATCCCGATTTCCGCCGCGAAGGCTATGGCGAGACGCTCTTGCACGAGATCGAGCAACGCGCTCGCAAGCTTCGGCTGTCGCGCCTGTTCGTGCTCACCACGCGCACCTCGGGTTGGTTCGTCGAGCGCGGATTCGTCGAAAGCGATCCGGCGCGGCTACCCACGCAAAAGCGCGATCTTTACAACTGGCAGCGGCGCTCGCTGGTGTACGAAAAGACGCTCGCCTGAGGCCTCGTAGCGGTCGCGCGCGCGGCGCGGACCGTGAGATAATTTCCGCCTCTCCAATTGCTTCGGGGTTTCGTCGATGGCACGCACGGTGAATTGCATCAAGCTCGGCCGCGAAGCCGAGGGCCTGGACTTCCCGCCCTATCCGGGCGAGCTCGGCAAGCGCATCTTCGAGAACGTGTCGAAGGAGGCCTGGGCACAGTGGCTGCGCCAGCAAACGATGCTGGTCAACGAAAATCGCCTGAGCCTGGCCGATCCACGCGCAAGAAAATACCTTGCCGAGCAAATGGAACGCCATTTCTTCGGCGGCGGCGCCGACGTCGCGTCGGGATACGTGCCACCGAAGGATAGCTAACGGCGATGAATGTGACGCCGATCAGCCGTTATCCGGTTCCGACGCTCGCCGAGCTGCCGGCGGATATTCGGGAGCGGATGCTGGAGGTGCAGGAAAAAGCCGGCTTCATCCCAATGTGCTCCTCACGCTGGCGCACCGGCCGGACGAATTTCGCGCTTTTTTGCCTATCACGACGCGTTGATGCTGCGCGATTCGGGGCTTACCAAGGCCGAGCGCGAGATGATCGTCGTCGCGACTTCGGGCGCGAACGATTGCCTATACTGCATCGTCGCGCACGGCGCAATCCTCCGCGTCTACGCCAAGAATCCGCTGGTCGCGGACCAGGTCGCGGTCAACTTCCGCAAGGCCGACATTACCGAGCGGCAGAAGGCGATGCTCGACTTCGCGCTCAAGGTTGCGTTGCGATCAGTCGAGCTGGTCGACGCCGACTACGAGGCACTCAAGGCTCATGGCTTCACCGACGAGGACATCTGGGACATCGGCGCGATTGCCGCGTTCTTCGCGCTTTCGAATCGCATGGCCAACCTGATCGGCATGCGACCCAACGACGAGTTCTATCTTCTCGGCAGGGTCGCCAGGGAAAGTAGCGATATGCCTCCCATCTGAATGGGAAGCCTTGCCGTAGTGTCATCGTCAATGGTGACGGCAATCGGCCGGGCTAAGTGAAGAACCCGTCCGGCTTGCCGCGGCGAATCATTTCCCTGACAATAGGCATACAGGCGCGTCGTAGACGATCCATTGCGCGGCATTGATCTCGTGGTCGTCCTTGAAGCCGAGATGGCGAAATCCCTCGGCGACCGCGTTCAGCTCCCGCCGCCTCGGGCTGATGCCACAGCGTGTTGTCGGTGTCGGCGCCGTTGACGATCTTGGCCAGAAGGTTCATCGCAGGATCCCGGTCGAGGTTGTATTTCTTTACCACGGCGTCGAAAGAGCATTCCTTGCCGTGGTGCCCGAGCTCGACATCTTTCACGTCGTATGGAACCGCGTTTTCCCGCTCGGCGACCGCCATCACTTCGGCGGCCGGCACAAGAGGAACTCCGCGCCCGGATCGATAAATTTATTGATCAGCCACGGGCAAGCGACCCGGTCGACCTTGACTCGTTCTCGCGTAATCCATTTCATGTGTCGTCCTCTCGTTGGGAACTGCCAGACTCAGACGCGCAAAAGCCGCAAGGAAGGCGTCCGCTATTTCCCAAAAGCGTGAAAAATGCGTACATGTGAGAACTCCCTATGAGGGCTCCATGAAGAGCCGAGTGGAATGGACGTGCCGATATGTTTGGCAACCGCCCGTTGGTAGACCCATGCGGCACTCGCGGTATCCTGTATCGCGACACCGGTGGAATCAAAGACTGTAATTTCTTCCCGGTTGGTGCGACCTTGCCTGCGCCCGATGACAAGGTCACCGAGCTCGGCGTGGACATCTCCGGACGTGACCAGTCCAGCGTCGAGCGCGTGGTGGAGATCACCCATCACCATGCACTGGGCGACGCACGTCTACGACAATCTTTGAGCCGGCCAACAGTTCGGGAGCCAACTCGTTCTTGTGCGGGCTGTCAGCGCCAATCGCTGCAACGAATGTCCCCGGCGAAACCACGCCTTAGTCAAGAACGGCGCTTGTGCGCTAGTTGCTGGTCACGATAATGTCGCTTTGCAACGACGCGTCGCGAATATCACGCACCGCCGCTACTTCAAGCGCCAGTTTTGCCCCATCTCGCGTGCAAATTCCCGCGCTTTTCGAAGTCGATGTCCCAGGCGAAGACGCGTCTCAGCGATGCGATCTCTGCCAACGCTGCCAGCTGTGCGCGCTGCCACCGCCGCACCCGCAGATTGCAACGGAATTTGCGTCTTCACGCGCCAGGTATCGCGCTGCCAGCGCGCTGGCAGCGGCAGTTCTCTTCAAAGGTGATTTCAATGGAATCGATCACGGCCAGGAGGGACCCGTTGGCCGCGTCGCCGAAGCAGCACGACGCCCTGGATCGTCGGCAAGCCTTTGCGCTTGCGGATTGTCGGGGAAGTTCGCGTTGACTTTGACGGCGACATAGGCGCGATCCAGCACCACGAGCGCGCCTTTGGCGTGAAAGCCACCGTCCTGCACCGGAATATGCATCGGCATTGGAACGCAGGCATCGCCGCCTGCCACAGCTGCGAAAGCCGGCCTCCACGGCAGCCAGATACGAGGCCGCGTCCATCAACGCGACCGTTTCGCTTCGTGGCGAAGGATCAGTGCCGGCATTGGGGCGGGTCTCAACGCACCTCTCGAAGGTGCGCGCCGATCTCCATCCGCTGCGCACGACGCGGAAACTTGCAATCTCCGTTCGAGGACCGACCATGCAGAAATTTCCGCCTTTACGGGGCGCGGCCGATGATGGGCCCGCGGAAAGCCGGACACTCGGCCTGACGCAGCGATCTCAAAAAACGGGGTCTTGCGGCAATGTCCAACATTTCACGCTCCCCCACGGATGTATCACCCCGGGTCAGGAGCAGAACTTGGACGCGACGAGCGTCTTGGGGAGACGGAGGTCTGCTTCACAATCCCGCAGAAAGCTATTTCGCCGTCATGTTAACGCATCCGAACAGCCACGTTCAAGTGACACTACGCCTCTCACCACGCATCGGCTGCAAGACGGCTCGAGGCTCATGGCTTCGCCGACTGCGATATCCAGGACATAGGGCGCGATCACGGAAGCGTCAGACCACTCCGTACACGGCGAACCAGGATCACAAGCGCTTCCAACCGTCTTCCGCCGCCTCCTTGCGGTAGCTCCACGATAGTCGGCGTTGAAGCCATGCGGCGTGTCCGGATAAACGATCAGGTCGCCCGGTTTCTTCGCGGCCCGCAAGGCGTCGCGCATCTTGTTGACCGTCTCGACCGGAATGCCCTGGTCGGCGCCGCCGTAGAGCCCGAGCACCGGGGCTTTCAGGTCCTTCACCACGTCCAGAACGCTCTTGTCGCCCGGATAGTAGGAACGGTCGAGCGGCCCGTACCACGCGACCGCGGCTTTCAGGCCCGGATTGTGTGCGGCGTACATCCACACGGTCCTCCCGCCCCAGCAGAATCCGGTGATGCCCAAGCGTGAAGTATCCGCCTTGCCGGAAGCCTTGGCGTACGCGACCGAGGCGTCGAGGTCGCCCATGACCTGCGCATCCGACACCTTCTTGACGACGTTGTCCACGATCTCCCTGCGTGTTGGCCAGTTTCGCTACGTCGCCCTGCCGCGCGTAGAGCTCCGGCGCAATGGCGAAGTAACCCGCCTTTGCGAACCGGCGGCACATATCGCGGATGTGCTCGTGCACGCCGAAAATTTCCTGAACGACGAGCACCGTTCCGAAAGGTCCCCGCTTGCGCGGCATGGCGCGGTAGCCCGGAATCTCGCCGTCCTTGACCGGAATCTTGATTTCGCCCGCGACGAGCCCGCTGCTGTCGGTCGTAATGGTTTGCGCCGAGACCGGCTGCACCGCGAGGGCAAAGCCGGCGGCGAGCGAGGTCACCAGAAAATTGCGCCGGTCGAACTTCTGCGCCGGAAGCAGGCTATTGAATTCAGCGCTGGTCAGCACATTCATCATACCTCCTCGATGCAGCAGTTGTGGATTTATCCCTCGTTGCGCGATCTGTCCGCCGACAAGAGTGTAGCGGACCTTGCCCTGGAGTTCGAGCCCGAGAAAGGGCGTGTTCTTGCCCTGGCTTTTCAGCGCGTCCGGCAGGACGGTCCAGCGTTGCTCGGGGTCGAAGATGCAGACGTCTGCCGGCCGCACCGACCGCGAGCTGGCCCGCAGTCGATGCCGAGAACGCGGGCGGGATCGGCGGTGACGCGAGCGAGCGCGCTCGCCAGCGGGACGCGATCTTCACGCGCCCACTTGAGCGTCAGCGGCAGCAGCAGTTCCAGACCCGTTGCGCCCGGCTCGGCCTCGGCGAAGGGCAGCTGCTTGCCGTCGTCGTCGACAGGCGTGTGGTCGGAGCAAACAGATCCGATGGTGCCGTCGGCAAGCCCGGCGCGCAGCGCGTCGCGGTCCTGCACGCCGCGCAGGGGCGGGACCAGATGGCAATGCGCGTCGAACCAGCCGATGTCGGTATCGCACAGATGCAGATGGTTGATGGCGACATCGCAGGTCACGCTGCAGACCCTCGCGCTTGGCTGCGCGCACGCAGTGCGACGCCTTCGTGCGTCGACAGCCGGGCCGAGATGCACGCGCGAGCCGGTGACGCGAGCCAGGGCGAATATGGTGCCGAGCGCGATCGTTTCGGCACACGGCCGGAATCGCCGGCAAGCCCAGTCGCATCGCGACTTCGCCGTCGTGCGCGACGCCGCCCCTGGAAAGATGCGCGTCCTGCGGCCGCAGCCAAACGTGATAGCCGAAGCGTCGCGGCGTACTGCATCGCGCGCAGCAACACCTGGGTGTCCGCAAGCGGAGCGTCGGCGTGCGAAAACGCAATGCAGCCGGCTTCGGCGAGCTCGCCCATTTCGGTAATGGTGTCGCCCTTGAGCCCGGCCGTAAGCGCGCCGATCGGATACACGTGCGCCAGATTGAGCGAGCGAGCGCGGTGCTTCAGCATCTCCACCAGGCCCGGCTCGTCCAGAGGCGGGTCGGTGTCAGGCGGACAGGCGAGGCTCGTGACTCCGCCGGCGACCGCCGCTTGCATTTCCGATTCGAGGGTCGCCTTGTATTCGAAGCCCGGCTCGCGCAGGCGCGCGGAAATATCGATCAAACCCGGGCAAACGATCATGCCGCGCGGCGTCGATCACCCGGTTGGCATGCCAGCCGGCGGTGCCGGCGCCGATCGCCGCGACCTTGCCCGCGGCGATGAAAACGGATGCTTTCCTGTCGATGCCGTCGCGCGGGTCGATCAGGCGGCCGTTGCTGATTTCGATCTTCATCGCGCGGATTCTTTGCTAGCCGCCCGCCAGCATGCTCATCACCGCCATGCGCACGGCGATGCCGAAAGTCACCTGCGGAAGAATCACCGAGTGCTTGCCGTCGGCCACCGCGGAATCGATTTCGACGCCGCGATTCATCGGTCCGGGATGCATGACGATCGCGTCGGGCTTGGCCAGCGCGAGCTTGTCGGCGGTCAGCCCGTAATGCTTGAAGAATTCGCCGGCCGACGGCAGCAGCGAGCCTTTCATGCGCTCGCTTTGCAGGCGAAGCATGACGACGACGTCGCATCCGGCGAGGCCGGCTCTCGCATGTCGTGAAATACGCGCACGCCCAACTTTTCGACGGCGGTCGGCAGCAGCGTCTGCGGGCCGATCGCGCGGACCTCGGGCACGCCCATCGTCGTCAGGCCCGTGAATCAGCGAGCGGGCCACCCGCGAATGCAGGACGTCACCGACGATCGCGACCGTGAGCTTGCTGAAGTCGTGCTTGTAATGGCGGATCGTGAACAGATCGAGCAGCCCCTGCGTCGGATGCGCGTGACGTCCATCGCCGGCGTTGATGACGTGGATGTGATCACGCTGCCGTGCCGACAGATGCTGCGCGATCAGATGCGGCGCGCCGCTCTGGGCGTGGCGCACGACGAACATGTCGGCGTTCATCGCCGACCAGGTTGTCGATGGTGTCGAGCAGCGTCTCACCCTTGCTCGTCGACGAGACGCCGATGTTGAGATTGATGACGTCGGCCGACAGGCGCTTGGCGGCGATTTCGAACGTCGTTCGCGTCCGCGTGCTGTTCTCGAAAAAGAGGTTGAACACCGTCTTGCCGCGCAGCAGCGGCACTTTCTTGACGTCGCGCTCGGCGATGCGACACGAACGGCACGGCGGTGTCGAGGATGCGTCCGATGATCTCCGCCGGCATGCCTTCCAGCGTCAGCAGATGCTGCAGCTCGCCGTCGGCGTTGAGTTGCGGGTTAGGGGCCGATTCTACAGCACGCGGTTCGCCTCGCCACGGGCTCGACGCGAAAGCTCGAATCGATCGGCGGCGCACGGTTGAGACACGACCGAGAGCTCGCGCGCCACCGTGACGCGCGCGCCTACGTACGTGGCTTCGATCGGCAGCTCGCGGCCTCCGCGGTCGACCAGAACCGCGAGCTCGATCTTCTCCGGCCGTCCGTAGTCGAAGATCTCGTTGATCGCCGCGCGGACCGAGCGGCCGGTGTAGAGCACATCGTCGATGAGCACGATGCGGCTTCCCTCGCACCTCGAACGGCAGCGTCGTCGTCTTGACCTTGGCGCGCAAGCCCTTTCTGTCCGTAGTCGTCGCGGTAGAACGACACGTCGATGAAGCCGACCGGATGCTCTCCCGGCAACAGCGCGGCAAGCCGCTCGGCGAGCCAGGCGCCGCCGGAATAGATGCCGATCAACTTGGCGTCCACGGCCACCGCGCCACGCATCTCGGCGGCCAGCGCGGCAGGCGCCTGTTCGGCCTCGGGCAGCCTCAGGCAGCCCTCGGTTGCCTTAGTCGGCGTCGCGTTGGTCAAAATAGGTCTGCAGGATGAGTTGTGCGGCAACCTGATCGCGTACGCCTTTGTGCGCAGCGCGCTTTCACCCCCGCATCGGACAGCGCGCGCCGTCGCGGCGCTGCGTGGTGAAGCGCTCGTCGACCAGCTCCGCCGTGACGACCGAAGCGGCCTTCGAGCTGCTTGGCGAACCGGCGCGCACGCGCGGTCAAGGCGTGCGCCGTGCCGTCCGGCATGCAAAGGCAGGCCGACAATCAGCAGCCGCGGGATGCCATTCGTCGATCAGCGATTCGATCGCCGCGAAGCGGCGTCGCTTCTGCTCGCCCGGCGATGGTTGCCAGAGGATGCGCCAGCCCGATGGCGCTTCGCCTACCGCGACGCCGATGCGCCGGGTGCCGAAATCGAACGCGAGAATGGTCCCCGCGCGAGAGGCGCGGAGGACGCTGCCGTCCCGACCACGCGTCACGCGTGCCCGACGGCGTCGGACAGCTCTCGAAAAATCGATGCCGAGCAGTTTCATCGCCGCCGGCAGGCGGGTTTCGGCGGGCTCGGCGAACAGCACGTCGCTGTCGGCTGCGACCGTAAGCCACGCGTTCTGGCCGATTTCCTGCTCGAGCTGATCGGCCGACCAGCCGGCGTATCCGAGCGAGATCAGCACATCTTCCGGCCCTTCGCCGTGGCCGACCGCCTCGAGAATGTCCTTCGACGTCGTCAGGCCGAGGTCATCGCTGATCGCCAGTGTCGATTGCCAGCTCCCGAGCGGGCGATGCAGACACGAAGCCGCGGTCGATCTGCACCGGTCCGCCGTAATGGACACGCGCTTCACGCAGCTCGGAATCGCCCAGCGGAACATTGATCTGCTCGAACAGCGACGACAAGCGTCATGTCGATCGGCTTGTTGATGACAATGCCGAGCGCGCCCTTTGGCGTTGTGTTCGCAAACGTAGATCAGCGTGTGGGCAAAGTGCGGGTCCGCCATGCTGGGCATGGCGATCAGGAAGTGATGGGTCAGATTGACCCGGGAGTCGCCCATGACCGCAATTGTAAACGCCTTAGGGCGCGGGCACAAATCACCCGGGCTTCGATGGTGGCGCGCCGCGCGCGACGCGAGCGCCCGGGAATACCGGCTTGCGCAACGACTCCTAACCCGATCGGCGTCCGCGAGCCGTTGATAGCGCTTGTCGTCCACCCTCTCGGAGCTCGCCATGCCCTACCCTGCTCACCCGCGCCGCCTGGCTTTTCGTCGCCCTTGCACTGTTGCTGTTCATCGCCCTCGGATCGACGCCCGCGAGCGCATTTTGCGGATTCTACGTCGGCAAGGCGGACGCGAAGCTCTTCAACGAAGCCTCCCAGGTCATCCTGGTCGCGCGACGGCAATCGCACCGTGATCAGCATGCGCAACGACTTCCAGGGCGATCTGTCCGAATTCGCGCTGGTCGTTCCGGTTCCGGTCGGTGCTTCAGAAGAGCCAGATCCATATCGGCGATCCGAAGACCTTCGAGCGCATCGACGCCTACAGCGCGCCGCGCCTGGCGGAGTACTTCGACCCGAATCCCTGCGAGGTGAATCAAGCTGCAGCGCGCAAATGGGCGCGATGAACGCGGCGGCGCCCGCGTCGATGGCCGAAGGAAGAGACGCGAAGGACAAGGCGCTCGGCGTCACCGTCGAGGCGCAGTACACGGTCGGCGAGTACGACATCGCGATCCTCTCGGCCACCGAGTCGAACGGCCTCGAGACCTGGCTGCAGCAGAACGGCTACCGCATCCCGGCAGGCGCCGAGCAAGGCGCTGCAGCCCTACGTGCGGCAGAACCTCAAGTTCTTCGTCGCGCAAGGTGAACCTGACGGAGCAGGCGCAAGACCGGATTCTCCTACCTGCGGCCCGCTGCAATTCGCGTTCGAGTCACGAGCGCTTCATGCTGCCGGTGCGGCTCGGCATGCTCAACGCCAGGGGCCGCAGGACCTGGTCGTCTATGCGCTGACCAAGAATGGCCGCGTCGAGACCACCAACTACCGCACCGTCAAGCTGCCGGCGAACGTCGAGCTGCCGACCTACACCCGCGCCGAGTTCGGGAAGTTCTACAAGGCGCTGTTCGAGACGCCAGTCGAAGCGCGAGGACTACCGCGTCGTATGGACCGAGTATTTCTGGGACATGGCCTGGTGCGATCCATGCGCCGCCGATCCGCTTTCTCCCGAGGAGCTTAGGGGCGCCGGCGTGTTCTGGCTCGGCGGCGACGAGCCGGCGATCGGCGTTGCGCCGGGAACCGCGCCGCCGATCGCTTCGCCGCGCGCCGGCTCGGGAGCACAACCGGTCATGCTGACGCGCCTGCATCTGCGCTACACGCCGGAGACGCTGCCGGAGGACCTGATGTTTCAGGAAACGCAGGATCGGCAGAATTTCCAGGCGCGCTATGTGCTCCGCCATGCGTGGAAGGGCGATGCCGCCGCCTGCGAGGCCGCACCGCGTTACTTCGACGAAGTGGCGAAGCGGCAGGAGCGCGAAGCGCAGACGCTGGCGAGCTTGACCGGCTGGGACTTGAACCAGATTCGCGCCAGGATGAGCACTCGCCTACGGCGCCCAAGACGATGTGGTGGGAGCGGCTGTGGAAATGACGCTCTCGCCGCGGAGCGTCGATGGCGGCGCGCGCGAATCCTGCCGAAAGACGCGCGCGTATTCCAGATCCTGTTTCTCGCGCTGCTGCTGACGACCGGCGTCTTGCTGCGCGACTTTTCGCTGCATCCGCTGCAGATGGCCCTGGCCTTCGCTGCCGGGCTGGCGACGCAGGCGTTCTGGCTCAAGCGCCTCGGCCTCGAGCAGCGCGGATTCCTGTCGGCGATCGTGACCTGCTGCGGATTGTCGCTGCTGCTGCGCAGCGACACCCTGTGGGCGCATCCGTTGGTGGCGGCGCTGGCGATGTCGTCGAAGTTCGTGTTGCGCATCCACGGCAAGCATCTGTACAACCCCGCCAATCTCGGCGTGATCGCGGCGATCACCCTGATTCCCGGGAACGTGGGTGTCGCCGGGTCAATGGGGCAACGATCTCGCGCTGGCGGTCTGGTTGTTGATGCTGGGAACCATCGTCACGACAGCGCGCACGGCGGCTGGACATCAGCTGGGTGTTTCTCGGCGCGTTTCTGGGGCTGGTCGCGCTGCGCGATCATGCTTCTTGGCCAATCGTGGGCGATCTGGTGGCACCAGCTCGGCAACGGCGCGCTGCTGCTGTTTGCATTTTTCATGATCTCCGACCCGATGACGATTCCGAATCGGCGCGGGCCGCGGATCGCGCTATGCGCTGATCGTCGCCGCGGCGGCCATCGGCTGGCAGTACCGTGCTGTTCCGCCCGAACGCGCTTATCTGGGCGCTTTCCTGGCGACACCGCTCGTTCCGCTCTTGGATCGCCTGTTTCCCGGCGAAGGCTCTCGCCGTGGCGGCCTATTCCTCTTCGTGCTTGCGCGACTTCCGGTACTCCGCCGACAGCTGTTGCTGAAGGTTGGCCGGCGCCGGCTCGTAGTGCGACAGCTGCATCGTCCAGCTCCCCTGCCCTCCCGTCACCGACTTCGAGCCGCGCCGAGTAGCCGTCGAGCTCGACCAGCGGCGCGAGGCCGGTGATCGCGAGCACTCCGGTCTGCATGCCCTGGTCCCGGTAACCTGCCCGCGGCGCGACGACAGGTCGCCGGCGATGTCGCCGGTCTTCGCGTCGGGGCAGATCACTCTCCACGCTGACGATCGGCTCCAGCACGATGGGCTTCGCCTTTTCGATCGCGTCGAGGAATGCCTTGCGTGCCCGCCGAGACGAACGCGACTTCCTTCGAGTCGACGGGATGGTGCTTGCCGTCGTAGATGACGACGCGCACGTCGTGCATCGGGAAACCCGCGATGGCGCCGGTGGCGAGCACCTGCTCGACGCCCTTGCGCACCGCCGGCATGAACTGATGCGGAATGACGCCGCCCTTGGTCGAGTCGACGAACTCGAAGCCCGCGCCGCGCGCGCTGCGGCTCGATGCGCAGCGACACTTCGCCGAACTGGCCGGCGCCGCCGGTCTGCTTCTTGTGGCGGTGGAAACCCTCCGCCGGCGCGGTGATCGTCTCGCGATACGGAATGCGCGGCGGCCGGGTCTCGATCTCCAGCTTGAACTGCGTCGACATGCGCTCGAGAACCGAGCGCAGATGCAGCTCGCCCAGCGCCCGCAGCACGGTCTCGTTGCTGTTCGGATCGTGCTCGACCACCAGCGTCGGATCCTCCGCCGTCATGCGGTGCAGCACTTCCCAGATTCGCTGCTCGTCGCCGCGCTTTTTCGGCGCCAGCGCGACGCCCTGCATCGGCGTCGGAAACTCCAGCGGGCGCATGTGGATATGGTCCTCGTCGTGCGAGTCGTGCAGGACACAGTCGAACTCGATCTCGTCGACCTTCGCCACCGCCGCGATGTCTCCGGGCACGGCGCTGTCGATCTCGACGTTCTTGCCGCCCTGCAGCATGAACAGGTGGCCGACCTTGAACGGCTTGCGGCTGTCGCCGACGAAGAGCTGCGTGTCGCGCGTGACCGTGCCCTGATGGACGCGAAAAACGCCGAGCTTGCCGACGAAAGGATCCATCACCACCTTGAACACGTGCGCGAGCACGTGCTGCTTCGGGTCGGGCTCGGAACGGAACTCGACGACGCTGTCGCCCTCGCCCTTGATGAACAACGGCGGATTTCCTTCGGCGGGATTCGGCAGCAGTTTCGACGAAGATGTCCAGCAGCTCCGCGACGCCGGCGCCGTTCCGCGCGGAGACGAAACACACCGGCACGAGGTGCCCTTCGCGCAACGCCTTCTCGAACGGCGCGTGCAGCTGATCGGGCGAAATCTCGCCTTGCTCGAGGTAGAGCGACATCAGTGCTTCGTCGACTTCCACGACCTGATCCACCAAGCGCGCGATGAGCGTCGGCGACCGAGGAAAAATCCGATTCGCCCGCGGGATTGAAAAAGCAGTCGACGACCCGCCGGCCGTTGTCGGACGGAAGGTTGATCGGCAGGCACTCCTTGCCGAATGTGGCCTGGATCGCGGACAAGAGTCCCGGGAGATCGACGTTCTCGGCATCGATCTTGTTGACGATCACCAGCCGGCACAGCTTCGCTCTGCGCGGCCCAGTCCATCATGCGCGAAGCGATCATTTCGATGCCCGACGACGCATTGATCACGACCGCGGCCGTTTCCACCGCGTCGAGCGCGCCGATCGACTGGCCGATGAAATCCGGGAAAGCCGGGCGTGTCGATCATGTGCACGCGCGTTCCCTGCGTTTCGAGATGCAGGACCGACGCGCGCAACGAGTGCTGCCAGGACCGTTCCAGCGGATCGAAGTCGCTGATCGCGGAGCCGCGTTCGACCGAGCCGGCGACCTGGATCGACCCCGACTTCAGCAGCAACGCTTCGGCAAGCGTGGTCTTGCCTGCACGCTCCGTGACCCACCAGCGCCAGCGTGCGGATATTTTCCGTGGCGAATTGCGCCATGCTCATTGCCTCCGGACGATTTCCATAATTCTACCTTGGCGCCGCTTGGATTCGCATTTCAGGCCGATGGCCGCCGGCCTGCCGCCTCGAAATCATGCCTTGCGCGGCGCTCGGCGCGCCTTGAGCGCACGGATCACGGAGTTTGTTCAGGCAAACGTGCGTCGCAGCAAACGCGGCGCACAAAAAGCGGCGCGAGAAGCTCGCGCCGCGTTTCGTCACAAGCAATCGCATGCTATGCGGTATGCAGCGCGAGCAGCTCCGCGGAGATTGCGCAGCAGCTCCTCTTCCTGGTAGGGCTTGCCGAGGTAGCGCGTCGACGCCAAGCTCCTTGGCACGGTTGCGATGCTTTTCGGCGGTGCGCGACGTGATCATGATGATGGGAATGTGCGCGCAGGTTCGTATCTCGCCTTGACCGTCCTCGCGAATTCGAATCCGTCCATGCGCGGCATCTCGATGTCGAGCAGGATCGCATCCGGCGTGCGCTCGGCCAATAGCTGCGAGCGCGTCGAGGCCGTCCTTGGCGGTGACCACGGCGAATCCTTCACGCGTGAGCAGCCGGCCGGTGATCTTGCGCACGGTGAGCGAATCGTCGACGATCATGACCAGCGGCGGTCCCGCGCGCCGCGGCAGCGGCGCCGCAGCTGCGGCGGCTGCCTGCGCTGTCTTGACCACCATCGGCGCTTCGGCGGCAGCATCCAGGCGCTGCGCAAGCTGCACCGGATTGATGATCAGAACGACTTCGCCGGTGCCCAGCACCGTCGCGCCTGAAATCCCGGAAACGCGGGCGAGCTGCGGCCCGATGTTTTTCACCACCACTTCCTGGTTGCCGATCATCTCGTCGACGTGAACGGCAGCCAGCGTGTGTCCGCTGCGCAGCAGCAGCACCGAGTTGTAGCGCGTAGTCTCCGGATTGTGGCCCGCGCTGCCGAGCAGCGCGCGGCAGATAGAAAAACGGATACTTCCGGCTCTGCCACGAAACCTCGCGTGTCAGGTAAAGGTTGATCAGATCCTTGTCCTTGATCTGCTGCACCTGCTCGACCATCGGCGCGGGAAGCGCCCACAATCTCCCGCCCGCCTTGACCAGCACCGTTTGCGCGACCGCCAGCGTGAGCGGGAGGTACGCGGTGAACGTCGTTCCCTTTCCGGGAACGCTGGCGACGTCGACGCGTCCGCCCAGCGCGGCGATGTCCGAGCGAACGACGTCCATTCCGACGCCGCGTCCGGAGATCTGGGTCACTGTGCTGGCGGTCGTAAATCCCGGGGCGAAGATGAATTCGATGAGCTGAGCCTCGGTCGGCTCGACGTCGCCGGTGATCAGGCCCTGCGCGCGCGCCTTGTCGCGGATCCGTCCGAAATCGAGTCCTGCCCCGTCGTCGGTCAGCTCGATCGCGATTTCGTTGCCCTGCTGGCGGACGTTGAGCGTTATTTCGCCGGTTTCCTGCTTGCCCGAATTCCGCCGCGCCTCACGGCTCTCGATGCCATGGTCGAGCGCATTGCGCAGCAGGTGCTCGAGCGGTCCGACCAGCTTTTCCAGCACCGAACGATCGAGCTCGACTTGCGTGCCGCGTATCTCGAGATTCGCGCGTTTGTCGAGCTCCTTCGCCGTCTGGCGAAGAATGCGGTAGAGACGCTCCGACAGGCTGCCGAAGGGAACCGTGCGGATCGAGAACAGTTGTTGCTGCACGTCGCGCGAAAGCCGCGCCTGCGCCAGCAGCGCCGCGTCGGCCTCGTCGAGGTTCTTCAGCAGCGATTGCTGAACGGTCGAAACGTCGTTGACGCCTTCGGCGAGGCTCTCGCGTCAGCTCCTGGAACCGCGTGTAGCGGTCGAACTCCAGCGGATCGAAGCCCTCCGCCGCCTCGTTGACCATCGACATCCGCGATTGAATCTGCGATTCGGCCTGGATCTCGATTTCGCGAACCTGCGACCGCAGGCGAATCACGCTGCTGGTCAGCTCGAGCAGATTGCCCTTCAGCGAGCGCAGCTGCGCCTTCGACGCGGGCGCGAGTGATGGCGACCTCGCCCGCTTCGTTGACCAGCCGATCGATAAGATCGGCGCGCACGCGCAGCATCGCCCGGGCCTCGGTATCGGCGCCGGTCGGCTCCTGACCCGCCGCGGCGCGACCGCGGCCAAGTGCGGCTGTGCGCTGCCGGAGCAGTGGGCAGTGCCGGCACCACGCGTAGCCGGCGACGCAATCGATGTTCCGGCCGTCACCGCGGCATCTCTCCGCCGGCGCCGGCGTCGGCACCGACCCACGGCAGTGCGGTATCGACCTCGCCTTTCTGCAGGCGATCGAGCACAAAGGCGATGTGGTCGAGATCGTTGTCGAGCGCGTCGAACAGCTCCGGGGACGGCAGCGCGAGCACGTCGCCGCCGGGTGATCAGCCGGTTTTCCATCAAATGCGCGAGCTCGCCGAGTCTCATCGCGCCGGCCATGCGCGCGCTGCCCTTGAACGTATGCAACGTGCGCTGCAGCGCCTTGGGACGACATCCTTGTCGGCGGGCTTGCGCCGCCATGCTCGAAGCTGCTCGCCGGTTTGCGGAAACAGTTCCGCGGCTTCCTCAAGAAAAATCGGCAGCACCTGACGATCGACGTCGTCGTGCACGTGGGCGAGCGTTTCGTCGGCCGCGTGGTGCACGCGCCGCGGTGGACGAGGCGGCTGCTGGCGCGGGGACAGTGCGAAGACGCGAGGATGGCGCCGCGGCTGGACGTTGCGACTGCGGTCAGGAATCGGACGATCGCCGCCGCCAGCGTCGGGCGCTCGAGTGCAGATGTCTCGGCAGGCGGCGGCGTGCTGGCAACGGGCGCGGGTCGCGGCGGCGTTGCTTCGTCGGCCTCGGCCACGCGCGCGGCGACGGTTTCGCTGTCGCGGGCCTCCGGCTCGGGACCTCGTTTCCTGGCGAAGCGCATCGAGCTCGGCGATGATTTCCGCCCCTTCGGCCTCGTCGGCCGCGCGAAATCCATCGCGGGCGCGTACCCGGCCGCTGAAGGCGGTCAGTCCCGCGATCGCACGCGCGAGCACCGGCTGCGCGGTACCCGGCAGCGGCGCGCCACGCTCCTGCAAGCCAAGCAGGCACGCCTCGAGTGCTTTGGCGACCGTCGCCACCAGCGGGAAGCCGCCGGTCCGATGGATGCCGCACAGCGTGTGGGCCGCGCGCACCATCGCCTGCGACGGCGTCGCGGTCCAATCGGATTGGAGCGCCTTCAGCTCAGCGTCGAGTGTCGCCAGATGCTGCTGCGCTTCGTCACAAAGTATGCGGAAGAGCGCCGTCGACAAGGTGACGTCGCCGACGGTAATCTCGTCCGGCTCCGCGGATAAAGGGAGCTTCGCTCGACGGGGTGACCGCAGGCGACGGCGTATGCAGGGCGGCGCTCGGCTGTGAATTCGATGATCTCAGGCGCTCTCGAAGACAGGCACCGAATCGCCCGCGGGATGATCGATCTCGGCAGAGCGCGGTATCGTCCTGCTCGATCACCTCGATCATCGAGACATCGGGTTTGCTCTGCGGTCGCGAGCCAGTGCGGAGTAGCCGGCGATGGCTCGGTCGTCGGCGGAGATGATCGCGCGGCGACGCCTGAGCGGAGGCAGCGCTGCGATCCGCCGCGGCCAGCGCCGCACGAAGCGGCGCGGCATCGGGCTTGACGCGTCCGGTTTGCCGCAGCGTGTTCACCCACTCGCGAAAACTCGTTTGCGCGACATCGATCAACGCGAGCAGCGCCGGCGTCGCCGGCCGATCATCTTCGAGCAGCCGGTTGTGCGCCTTTTCCACCTCGAACGCGAGGTCGCCGAGCTCGGTCAGGCCGACCATGCGTCCGCTGCCTTTCAAGGTGTGAAAGCCGCGTCGCACGGTGGTCAGCGCCTCGCGGTCGTCCGGACGCGCCTTGAGCTCGGCCGCGCTGGAGGCAATGGTGTCGAGCACTTCGTCGGCTTCGGTGAGATAGATGTCCAGCAGCTCGGCATCGAACTGCGAGGCGTCGGTCTCGAGCAAACGCATGGTCTCCTCGGACGGCGCGGGCGCCGGCGCAGCCGACCGAGTTGCGGAGATCGCCGCCACGGCTTCCTGCAGCGCCGCGGTGTCGCCCATGCGTGCATGCGAAAGTTCGGCCGAGCGCCGCGTCGGCGTCTGCTCCAGACTGCGCGTCGCCGAGGAGCTTGGCGTCGTCCTTGAGCGTCGTCAGGTCGACCGCCAGACGCTCGCGCGCCGGCGCATCACCCGGCGCACGCTGAAACGCGGCCAGGGTCGCGGGCAGCGCGACCTGCAAATCGGCAACAGCGCTCTCGACGGTGTCGTCCTCGCGCGACGGCGGGCGGGCTCGATCCCCAGGCGCTGCGCCAGGAGCGGCTCGATCAAGCCGCTCGCGGTCGGGCCGCTGCTGCTCGACCGCCTCGATGTAGAAGCCGAGACCCGGAGAGCGATTCGGCGAGCAGCTCCAGGTCCTCGTTCTCGACCGGCGTGTCGGGCTTCGCATATTCGTCGATCTGCTGCTGGCAGAGCGACGAGCAACTGCTCGCGCTCGGTCCAGCCCAAGCATCTTGAGCGCGCCCGCGATCTGCTTGCTGTCGTGGGCGAGCGTCGCGAGCTCGGCGCGCTTCGAATGATCGCGGAAAATGCGTCGAGCACCTGCTCGATATGACGCAGGTTGGCCTGGATTTCGCGCGCGACCTGCGCCAGCAGCAATCGCTCCTGTGCGCGGCGCGCCATTTCGTCGAGGAGCGGCGCCGATGCCGCGCCGGCGATGGGTTTGTTCTGCTGCGCAGCATCGAGCCGCGCGACCATCGCCTCGACTCTGCTTCGGGAAATCGGGTGAGCGCGATGCAAAGTTCTCGATCGCCGATTCGGCAAGAAGAATCGCCGTGGCGTATTCCATCGCCATGGCCTCCGGAACGCGCCGCGGCGCCGATCTTGTCGAGCCGGCTCGCCAGCGTGGCCGCGAGGCGCGACAACGAGGGTTCGCCGATCGCCGCGGTCTTGTCCCGCAGCTGCGGACAGGTTCTGTTTGAGCTTGGGCAGATTCTCGGGGCGGCCGCCGGTCAGCTTCAGCCACAGGTCCTTGGTCGACGAGAGCAGATCTGCGCGCTTCGCGCAGCAGCGGCTGCACGCGCACGACATCGGCGGACAGCACTTCGGCGGTCGGGATCAGACCGGGCAATCGGTACGCGCGCTGCACTGCCTGTACTTGCGGTCCCGACCGGAGCGCTGATCGCGACGTAATAAAGCACTTCGCGGCGCATGCGGTCGGCGACTTTGGCCGAGCCTTCGACAAAGCGCCTGATCTGCAGGTCGACGCGGCCGCAAAGCTGCTTGACGCCAAAACCGCTTTCAACGCCCGTTCTCGACGATGCTTTCGAGCAGCGCACCCACCGTCCACCAGAACGAGCGCTGGGCGGAGTGCGTCTGAACGTCCTCGATGCCCTGGATCGCATCGCGCATCGCGCGGGCGGCCTGCTCGTCTCCATGCAGCCAGGCGAGGAGCCCGCGCTGGTAGAGCCTGCGTTGCTTGATCAGAAATGAGGGCAGCTTCTGCGAGCTCACCGTCTTCACCGAGGCGATCTTCGGCGCGCGGGGCGACAGATCGGGATAGAAAGATCAGTCGGCGCCGAGGCTTTGACGCCGCGCGCCTGCTGCATCAGCTCGTACTCGGGGAACAGCTTGAGCGGCACCGGATACGCGCCGCCGACCAGCTCGTCGAGAAAGATCTTGAGCTTGCGGCACGCCCGGTCGATCAGATCGCAGACGTCCTGCGCCTCGCGCGGCGGCAGCTCTTCGACCCGGGTCAGCTGGCGCTCGAGCTCGTCGGTATAAGCCGTCACCGCGTCGAGGCCGACCATCTGGATCGCGCCCGCCGCCTGGTGGACGTGCGAGCGGGCGTGCTTGAGCGAGGTGATTTCGCGCGGCGAGGCCTTGAACGACGGCGAGCGCCTCCAGGCCGCGCGTGAGTGCCTGGTCGATCTCTCCCTGAACCCAGGTCAGCGGGCCGAGATCGAAATCCGGTGCGGTGTCGTTAGTCACGTTTAGGTCATCGTGCCAGGTCTTGAATCAGGAGCGAACAAGGTATCGCATGCAAAGAACCGCGCCGGTGCGCCCGGTCGCCGTCGCCTGCGCGGTGGTCATACCTTGAAGCCGGCGACCGAGCTGCGCAGCTCCGCGGCGCAGCTTGGTCAGCTGGCCGATCGACACGTTGGTCTGCTTGGTGCCTTCGGTGGTTTCCTCGGTGATTTTCAGGATGCCCTGCATGCCCGCGCGTCACGTCCGACACCGACGCCGATTGCTTCTGCGTCTGCGCCGAAATGCCGCCGATCAGCTCCGGCGAGCTCGCGCGAAACCTTGCGGATTTCGTCCAGCGCCTGCCCTGCCGCGTCAGACAGCTTGGTTCCTTCGACGACGCCGACGGTGCTCTTTTCCATCGCCGCCACCGCATCCTGCGTGTCGGCCTGAATGGTCTTCACGATCGCCTCGATCTGCTTGGTCGCCTCGCCCGGAGCGTTCCGCCAGGCGCTGCACTTCCTCCGCCACGACCGTGAATCCGCGGCCCGCTTCGCCGGCCGAGCGCGGCCTGGATCGCGGCGTTGAGCGCCAGCACGTTGGTCTGCTCGGTAATGTCCGGAGATCAGCTCCACGATCTCGCCGATTTCCAGCGACGATTCGCCGAGACGCTTGATCCGCTTGGCGGTGTCCTGAATCTGGCGTGCGGATTTCGTTCATGCCGGCGATCTGGTTCTGCACCGCCTGGCCGCCCTTTTCAGCGGCGGCGAGCGATTGCTGCGCCACCCGCGCCGACTGCGCGGCGCGTCTGCGATACCTCGTTGATCGACTGCGCCATCTGCAGCACCGACGCCGAGGCCTGCTGGATCTCCCGGTTCTGCCGCTGCGACGCTTCGTACAGTCGGTTCGAGATCGCCTGCGCGTCGGTGGTCGCCTTCGCCACCTGGTCGGTCGCCGAGTTGATTCCTCGCACCAGCGTGCGCAGCTCCTCGATGGTGAAGTTGATCGAATCGGCGATCGCGCCGGTGACGTCCTCGGTCACCGAAGCCTGCACCGGTCAGGTCGCCGTCGGCGAGATTTCCCATCTCGTTCAGCAGCCGCAGAATGGCTTCCTGGTTGCGCTTGTTCTCCTGCTCGCTCTCGAACGCGCGCACCCGCGCGTCGTCGAGGAAGACCTTGCCCAGCAGCGATCAGCGCAGAGCAGCGCGAACGACGCGAAGATCATGGCGCGCCCAGAACGTGAAGCTGCGCGCCCGCAGTCTGACTGTCGTAACTCGCCGGTGAGCTTGTTGGTGTCGGCCAGCAGCGGCTCCGACTCCTGATTGATCACTGCGCGCGGCGCGCTTGGCGACGACCAGCCGCTGACATGTTCTGCAGGATCGCGTTGACGCCGTCTTCGATACGACGGCGAAGCGTCTTCTGCAGCTCGGTCAGCGTCGCGCGCGCGTCTTCCGCCCGCACGCCGGCGAGGCGCAGCGGTCTCGCTGCCCTTGAGCAAGCCATTCAGGATGTCGCGGAAGCGTCCCGGTGTCCTTGCCGAGAAGGAACGCGACCTCGGGATCGATCTCGTCGGAAGAAACGAGCGAGTTCGCGTTCTTCGCGATGCGCTGCGAAAGCACCGCGAGCTGATTGGTGAAATCGACCTCGCGCAACGTGCCGCCGCCCGCTGCGACCTGTGCCGACGCCTGTTGCGCGAGCTCGAGCAGCTCGTTGTTGCCCTTGTTGATGGTGTCCAGACCCTTGGACAGCGCCACCAGCGATGGCTGGTTGTCGATCACGTCGGTCGCGTTTTTCTCGACCACGGTCCAGCGGCTGGTGACGTCGTTCATCAAGGACTGCAACGGCTTCGTTGCTGGCGACATCGATGTTCACGCCCTTGACGTTGCCGCCCTTGGTCAGCGCATCGAGGTCGGCGCGAAAGCGGTCCCTGGAGTCCTTGACGCCCTCGAACGCGGGCACGTTGCCCTGAACCGCAAGCGACGTCCCGCGGGCGAGGCGCTGCGAAAGCATCTGCATTTCGGTCGCGGTGGTTCCGCTGGCGGTCAGCCTGCGTCGAGACGCGGGTATTCAGGAAGAGCATGACCAGCGCCAGCAATATGAAGACCACCAGCAGAGCGCCCAGCACCTGAAATTGGCGAACGATCGGCAGGTGGCCGATGATCCACAGACGTCCGGGCTGGCGCATCTCCGCATTCGCGGTGCGCATCTGTTCCATGATCGACACCGCCGCAAGCGGATCGTAGCCGGTCTGCTGCTTGCCCATCTTGACTTGCGGTCGTCGGCTCGTCGAATTCGGCGTCATCCTCCGCCCGCCCCTTGGCCGTCCCGCGCCGAACAGGGTCTTCTAAGCTAAGCGCCATGTTTCTTCTCCCCGATAGGGTCGCTACGCGTGCGTCATTCGAATGGTCAATTGCGCCTCTACACGCCGACTTGAAGAAAACCCGGGTCCTGTGCGAGCAGCGCCAGATCGATTTCCTGCCAGGTGCCGCCCTCGCGATCGGTCCAGCGCGCGCCGTACCATGCCGGCGCGTCCTGAAGCTGCGTCGCCGCGGACGAGCTCGGCGAGGTTGCGCAAGCCGAGCACCCGGTGCACGACCAGACCCGCGCGCAGCTCGCCGACGCGCGGGCCGAACAGCACCAGCCGCGCCGGCGCGGTGCCGGGCGCGCTCGGCTCGGTGTCATGGCCCAGAAACGCGCCGAAATCGATGATGCTGTACAGGTTGCCGCGAATATTCGCGACGCCCAGATACCACGGCTTGGTCAGCGGCACCGTCGCCACCTGTCGGAACGGCGATCACCTCGCCGGCGTCCGCCAGCCGGATCAGCCATTGGCTGCCGGCACACGCGAGCCCCAGGCGCGACTGCTCGACCTGGGCGGTGGTCTTCGCCGCCAGGCGCGTCGCAAGCTCCTGCTGGAACGCGCGAAGATTGAGCTTGCCGGCACGGGCCATCAGGTGCACTAGCCAGCGCCGTGATCTTCGCGAGCAGCTCGTCGCGGTTCACGGGTTTGACGATGTAGTCGCGGGCGCCCTGCCGCATACCCCAGATCTTGTCGGTTTCCTGGCTCTTGGACGTGCAAAGAATGATCGGGACGGTGCGCGTGACCGGATCGCGGCTGATGGCCCGGGTCGCTTGAAAGCCGTTGCAGCCCCGGCATGACCACGTCCATGAGAATCAGGTCCGGCTTGACCGTCTTGGCCTTGAGAATGGCGTCCTCTCCGTTGTCGCTGGCGACAACCTCGTAACCCGCCTTGGTCAGCATGTCGTTCAGGACGTGACGCTCCGTCGGAGAGTCATCGACGATCAGAACCCGCTTGATTGCCATCATTTCCCACCCTTCGCTGCGCCCCCGGGCGTTGTCCGGCGTCGCGTCAATGCGCGGCTGCCTTAACATGCGTACCTACGGCCTTGAGCAGACTTTCTTTGGTAAAAGGCTTGGTCAGATACTGATCCGACCCGACCATGCGGCCTCGCGCACGATCAAACAAGCCGTCCTTCGAGGAAAGCATGACGACCGGCGTCTGATGAAAGCGCGTGTTTTTCTTGATCAGGGCGCATGTCTGGTATCCATCGAGCCGCGGCATCATGATGTCGACAAAGATCATGTCGGGCTGATGGTCGGTGATCTTGCATAACGCGTCGAAGCCGTCTTCGGCGAGGATCACTGTGCAACCGGCCTGGAGCAGAAAGATCTCGGCGCTTCGACGAATCGTGTTGCTGTCGTCGATCACCATAACTTTCACTCCCGCCAGTGCGGATGGTTCCGGCAATTCAATACTCCCTGCGTTTTCGACCAAAGACTTCGTGTACCGGCTGTGGTTTCCATTCCTACCTCGCCAAAGTTTGCCACGGATGTAGGCAAATGCCTAGAGCATAATCCTTGCCAGAACCGGGAAACTCCAGCCTGTTGAGGGATTTGCAACAAGTCTAGCGCGGATTAGAGGGACTATATGCCGTATTTGGGCACCTTCAGCGCCCAAGAAACATGCGATAGGCCGGATTTGACGTCTCTTCGACGCTCGGATAGCCCAGACGATCGAGAAATTCCCGGAATGCCGCCTTATCCGGACGGCGGAACCTGCATTCCGACCAAAACCCGCCCGTAATCGGCACCGTGGTTGCGATAATGGAACAAACTGATGTTCCAGCCGCGACTCATGCTGTTCAGGAACTTCATCAGCGCCCCGGGACGCTCCGGAAACTCGAAACGGTAAAGAATCTCGTTTTCCGCCGCCGGCGCGTGCCCTCCGACCAGATGCCTGACGTGAACCTTGGCCATCTCGTTGTCTCGACAGGTCGTAGGCCTCGATCCGCCGCTTGTGCATGGCGCGAAGCAGTTCCGCGGTTTCGTGCCGGTCGCTCACTTCGATGCCCACGAACAGGTGCGCGATCTTGGAGTCGGCGTACCGATAATTGAACTCGGTGACGTTTCGCTTGCCGAGAAGCGCGCAGAATTGCCGGAAGCTGCCCGGGCGCTCAGGGATCGTCACCGCGAGTATCGCCTCGCGCTCCTCGCCCAGCTCGGCTTGTTCGGCGACGAATCGCAAGCGGTCGAAATTCATGTTCGCGCCGCAAGCGATTCCCACCAGCGTTCGATTGCGAAAGCGGTGCCGATCGCACCACAGCTTTAAGCCCCGCGACCGACAGCGCCCCCGCCGGCTCGAGAATCGATCTCGTGTCCTCGAATACGTCCTTGAGCGCCGCGCAAATGGCGTCGGTATCGACCAGCACGATGTCGTCGACCAGCTCGCGGCAAATGCGGAATGTCTCCTTGCCCACCTCTCTTACCGCGACGCCGTCGGCAAACAAACCGACATGCGTCGAGCTTGATGCGGCGCTCCGGCGGCGATGGAGCGCGCCATCGCGTCCGAATCCACCGGCTGGACGCCGATAACCTTGATTTCCGGCCGCACGCGCTTGACGTACGACGCGATGCCGGAAATCAGGCCGCCGCCGCCGATGGCGACGAAGATGGCGTCGATGGGCGCCTGCAACTGACGCAGGATTTCCACTGCGATCGTCCCTTGACCGGCAATCACATCGGGGTCGTCGTAAGGATGAACGAAGGTCGCTCGCTGCGCTTTCTGCAGCTTGAGCGCGTGCGCGTACGCGTCGCTGAATGAATCGCCGTGCAGCACGACCTTCGCTCCACGCGCTTCGACCGCCTGGATCTTGATCGAGGGCGTCGTGACCGGCATCACGATCGTCGCCTTGCAGCCGAAGCCTCTGCGCCGCAAGAGCCACGCCCTGGGCGTGATTTCCGGCCGACGCGGTGATTACGCCGCGCGCGCGCTCGGCGGCGGAAAGCTGCGCCATCTTGTTGTAGGCGCCGCGCAGCTTGAAGGAGAAAACGGGCTGCTGGTCTTCGCGCTTGAGCAGTACGCGGTTGCCGATGCGGCGCGACAGCGTCGGCGCGAGGTCGAGCGGCGACTCGATCGCGACGTCGTACACCTTCGCGGTCAGGATCTTCTGCAGATAGTCAACCGCCATCGCTGTCTCACGCCGGATCGATCAACCGGCGAGCGTAGCAGAAAGGTGCGGGCTGCCAAAGCCGAGCGAGCACCGCACTGTCCGTGCTTTCTGCTAGGCTAATAGCTCGTCATATACGTTTCGTCACGCTCGGAGCCGATCCGCAACGCCGTGCCGATGGCAGCTCATCTTCCGGCAGCTCATCTTCCCCACGACGTCGAGTCAGCGGGACCCGCATGACCGCCGCGACTCTCGCCGTCGTCGATCTGGGATCGAACAGCTTCCGGCTCGAGATCGGCCGCGTCGAGGGCGGCCAGATCTATCGCCAGGACACCTGGCGCGAGACGCTGCGCTTCGGTGCCGGCCTCGACAGCGCACGGCAGGATCAAGCCCGCGGCGATGAAAGCCGCGATCGAATGCCTGCAACGCTTCCGCGAGCGCCTTTCGGGCGTGCATCCGTCCGCCGTGCGCGCGGTCGCGACCAGCACTTTCGGGTGGCGAAAAACGCGCGCGAGTTTCTGCCGCAGGCCGAGCGCGCGCTGGGCTTTCCGATCGACGTCATCGGCGGTCACGAAGAAGCGCGCCTGATCTATCTCGGCGTGGCGCACGTGCTCCCGCCGTCGGCCGCGCCGCGTCTGGTCATCGACATCGGCGGCGGCTCGACGGAGCTCATCATCGGCCGCGGGCTCGAGCCCGAGCGACTCGAATCGTTGAGAATCGGATGCGTCGGCATGACGCAGCGCTTTTTCCCCAACGGGAAGGTCACCGCCAGGGCATTCGATGCGGCGGAGACGGCGGCGCGGGTCGAGATCGAAGCGATCGCGAGCGAATTCGGACCGAGCCATTGGCGAGATGCCTTTGCTTCCTCGGGCACCGCGGCGGCGCTCGCGGAAATCCTCGAGCAGAACGCGTTCTCGCCAGCGCGGAATAACGCCGGTCGGCCTTGCGCGGCTGAAGAAGCGCCTGATCCAGGCAGGCAACGTCCATCGCTTGCATGTCAGCGCGCTCAAGCCCGAGCGCGCGCCGGTGCTGGCCGGCGGGCTCGCGATCATGTCCGCGGCGGTCGCCGAGCTTCGGATACGCGCGCATCGATCCGGTCGGCGGCGCGCTGCGGCTCGGCGTTCTGTACGATTTGCTGGGACGGACCATCGACGAGGACGTCCGCAAATTGACGGTCGAGCGCTTCGTCGACCGCTACCGTATCGAACGCGCGCACGCGGCGCGCGTTGCGGCGCTGGCCGCGGCCTTCTATCGGCGCGTCGCGCCTGTTCGCGGATCCGGCGCAAACGCAGCTGCTGACATGGGCGTCGCTACTGCCACGAAATCGGCATGTCGGTCGCCCATTTGGGTTTTCACAAGCACGGCGCGTACATTCTGCAGCACGCGGACATGCCCGGCTTTTCGGCAGGCGAGCAATCGCGGCTGGCGCATTCTGGTATACGGCTGCCGGGGAGGTCTTGCCAAAGTAAGCGCAGCGCTCGGCGATCCGGATTTGCGCGCGCAGTTGCTCTCGCTACGGCTCGCGGTTCTCTTTCATCATGCGCGCACGATCATCGCGCTGCCGCGCATAGAGCTCACTGGCGGCGGGCGCATCGGACTCGGCGTATCCGAGCGTTGGCTCGCGAAACATCCTCTGACCGCGCATCTGCTGGCGAAGGAGCGCCGTCAATGGAAGGAGCTGGGCCATCCATGGAAGAGTCTCTTATGCTGAGTCAGAAGCTCCGGCGACAAGCTGCGGATGATATGTGCTCGGCTCGAGCCCGAAACATCCGGCTCAAACAATCCGGACCGATGACCACGCGCACCACGACTGCGGTGGAGTTTTCGCGTACGCGGTTGGAAAGCCACCACACCGCGCCCCTTGCGCACGCTCCACGAAGCGTCCTGCTCGGAAAGCAGAAAGGCAGCCACTTCGCCGAGTGTGGGCTGATGCCCGACAACGAGCGCGGGCTCGCGCGCGTCGGGCCAGCCGGCCGCAGCCAGCACCGCGCCAACGCTCGGCGCCGGGCCCGAGCTCGGGCACGGTCCGGAATTTGCGCTTGAGCGCGAGGGCGGTTTGCTGCGCGCGGTCGGCCGGACTCACCAATATCCTGCAGGTGTCCGGAAGATGGCTGTCGAGCCAGATCGCCATTCTTTCGGCCTGCTTGATGCCCTTGGCCGTGAGCCGGCGGCCAAGATCCGGCTCGCCCGGCTCGGCTTCGGCATGCCGCCACAGAATCAAATCCATCGACGGCGTCCCGCGATCATCGCTCCTGGCCCTTGCTTAGCGCCAGCTGCTCGAGCAGCTCCTGCTGGGCCGACCTCGGTCTGTGCCCGGCCCCGCGGCTTGGCGCGCTGATAGCAGGCGTCCTCGCCGAGCTCCCACGCGTCACGAGTGTCGGCAAGATAGGGTTTCAGTCCTTCGGCGATAACGCGTGCCTTGAGATCCGGATCGAGTATCGGGAACGACACTTCGATGCGGCGGAAAAGATTGCGGCCCATCCAGTCGGCGCTGGTCAGGTAGACGTCCTCCTTGCCGTCGTTCTCGAAAATACCAGATGCGGTGGTGCTCGAGAAATCTGCCGACGATGGAGCGCACGCGGATGCGATCCGAAATCCCTTGACCCCGGACGCAAGGCGCAAGCGCCGCGGACAATGAGGTCGATCTCGACACCGGCCTGTGACGCCGCATACAGCGCCTTGATCACCGCTTCTTCGACCAGCGCATTCATCTTGGCGATGATATGCGCGGGCTTGCCTTCCTTTGCGTGCCGCAACTCGCGACGTATCGACTCCAGAACGTGGCGATGCATGGTGAACGGCGCCAGCCAGAGCCGTTTCAATTTGTTGGCTTTGGCGAGGCTCGTGATATGCAGGAACACCTCGTTGACGTCGGCGCAGATCTCGGCGTTGGTGGTGAGCAGTCCGAAATCGGTGTACTGGCGCGTGGTGCGCGGATGGTAGTTGCCGGTCCCGAGGTGTGCATAAGGCTGCAGCTTCGTTTTCCCCGAGACGTCATTTTCGCGGCGCAGCAGCAGCGCCATCTTGGCGTGCGTCTTCAGGCCGAAGACGCCGTAGACCACTTGCGCGCCCGCCTGCTCGAGCCGCTCCGCCCAGTTGATGTTTGCTTCCTCATCGAAGCGCGCGAGCAGCTCGACCACCACGGTGACTTCCTTGCCCCGGCGCGCCGCTTCGATCAGCGATTCCATCAGCACCGAGTTGACGCCGGTGCGGTAGACCGTCTGCTTGATGGCCAGAACGTCGGGGTCCTCGACCGCCTTGCGAATGAAATCGACCACCGGATCGAAGGCCTGGAACGGATGATGCAACAGGACGTCGCGCTGACGGATCACGGCGAGGATGTCCGGCTGGTCGGTCAGGCGATCGGGCACTCCTTGAAGGAACGCCGGATATTTGTACTCGTCGAGATCGGTCTCGTCGACGAGCGCGGACATTCGTGCCAGATTGACCGGACCGTCGCACCGGTACAGATCGAATTCCTGCAGACTCGAATTGATGCAGCAACAGCTGCGCCAGATGTTGCGGACAGCCCGCGGCAACTTCCAGTCGCACCGCGAGGCCGAACTGACGCTGCGGCAGCTCGCCATCCAGCGCCTGCCGCAGATTCTTGACTTCCTCCTCGTCGAACCACAGGTCAGCGTCGCGGGTGACGCGAAATTGCGAATAATTGATGACTTCACGCTCCGCGAATAACTCGTTCAAATGAGCGTGGATGATCGACGACAGCAGAACGAAGGTATTTGCCGGCGCCACATCCGGCGACAGCTCGATCACCCGCGGCAGCACCCGCGGTGCCTTGACGATGGCGATCGAGGTCTCGCGACCGAATGCGTCGAGGCCCGACAGTTCGACGATGAAGTTAAGGCTCTTGTTGACGACCTGCGGAAACGGATGCGCGGGATCAATCCTGATCGGCGTCAGCAGCGGCTTGACCTCGCGCCGGAAATAGTCGGTCACCCACTGGCGCTGCGCTTCATCGCGGTCGGCATTGCGCAGGAGCCGGATTCCGGCGGCAGCCATCGCCGGGAGGATCTGCTCGTTGAGCGTGCGGTATTTTTCGGCGACCAGCGTTTGCGCTTCTTCGCTGATGCGGCTGAAAATCGCGCGCATGTCGTGCAGCGTCATTCCGGGTCGCCGGCGCCTTGGCGTCGAAGCTGCTCGCGCAGGCCCGCGACGCGTATTTCGAAGAACTCGTCGAGATTGCTGCTGACGATGCAAAGGAAACGCAGACGCTCGAGCAGAGGAACGCCAGGATCCTGCGCAAGCGCCAGCACCCGCCGGTTGAAAGCCAGCTGCGAGAGCTCGCGGTTGATCAGCGGAGGGTCGCGTCCCTGCATGGGATCCTCGGGCTGCCGTCACCCGTGGCACGGTCGCGACCACCGGGCCGGCAGGCTGCCCAGTGTGTCCGACGCTTGTGACAGCGATGTTACGAAGGTCGCTGGTCATGGCGTCAGCGCCACCCATAGACACGCGCCGCGGCATTCGCGCTGCAGCTCGGCGAGATAGGCCCGATGCAGGTCCAGCTCGTCGGCCGACGGCATCAGCACGCGCACCTCGGCAAGCGTTTCCGCGCGCCAGCGTCCCGTCCACGATCGCCATCGGAACGACGATATCGATCGTCAGCGTTTCCTGTCCCGCGCGTCATCGCGAGATAGACTTCGGCCAGCAGCTGGGCGTCGAGCATGGCGCCGTGCAGCGTTCGATGAGCGTTGGCGACGCCGAAGCGTTCGCACAGCGCATCGAGACTGTTCTTCTTGCCGGGAAAGTGCTCGCGCGCCAGCGCCAGCGTATCGATGACATCGGCGGCCAGGTCAGCGACGGACGGCAAATTGACCCGCTTCAGCTCCTCGTCGATGAAGGCGATATCGAACGGGCGCGTTGTGAATGATCCACTGGGCGCCTCGCGCGAACTCGAGAAATTCGTCGACGACGTCGGCGAACCTCAGCTTGTCGCGCAGCATGTCCCAGGTGAGACCGTGGACGTCGGTTGCGCCGGAGTCGATCTCCCGTTCGGGGTTGAGGTAGAAGTGGATATGCCGACCGGTCGGCCGGCGGTTGACGAATTCGACGCCGGCGACCTCGATGATCCGATGCCCCTGTTTGCGGATCCAGTCCGGTGGTTTCGGTGTCTAGAACGATCTGCCCGTCGAGGGCCTGCTAGGTCTTGTAACGCTTGATCGTTGCCTGGATTTCGGCGATGGCGCGCTCGATTTCGTCGTCGGTGAGGTCGCGCTGCGCGCCTTTGCGATCGGTCAGGGTCAAGGTGCGGTCGATCTCGGTCTGGAACTCGCCCAAGCCGAGCGTCTCGGTGATCGTCGTGGTCGGCTCGTCGGTCAGCGTCTCCGGGCCCCAGCGCACGACAATCAGCGACAGGTTGTCGCCTTCGGAGCCTCCCGCGCGCCTCGGCCTCGCGCATCAGCGCGGGCGACGACTTGAGGATCGGCGTGCCGGTCAGCGCGCGCGCCCATTTCTTCCTGCGGATAGACGCCCCACAGCCCGTCCGTGCACATCACGAGCAGGTCGCCGTTGCGCAAGGGCGTGCGCCGCGAGAGATCGATCACCGGATCGACCAGGCCGCCCAGGCAGCTGAAGATCTTGTTGCGATCGGGATGATCGGCGACCTCGTGCGCGCCGATGATGCCCTGATCGAGCAGATACTGCACCTTGGAGTGGTCCTTGGTGCGGCCGATCAGCCCTCCCTGCCGGAAGAGATACAGGCGCGAATCGCCGACGTGCGCCCAATACGCATAGTTGGACTGAACGATGCACGCCACGCAAGTCGTTCGCGGCGTCTCGAGCATCGAGAACTGGCTGGCATACGATCCGAGCGCCTGATGCGCCCGGACCATCGAATCCTGGAGAAACTTCAGCGGATTCTTGAGCGTCGGCTTCGATTCCTGCTGGAAGCGCTCGATGAACAGCCGGACCGCGATCTGCGCGGCAATCTCGCCGCCGGCGTGGCCGCCCATGCCGTCGGCGACCACCAGCAGCAGCGTGTCGCGACTGTAGGTATACGCGAGACGGTCCTGGTTGACCTTGCGCTGACCCTTTCGACTCTCCTGAAAGATCGTAAAGCGCACGCTGCCCCTACGTCGTTTCGGTGAACAGCCGCTTCTTGATCGTGTCCAGGAATGTGAGCTTGCGCTTCCGCGGCGCGATGTCGCGGATAGCCTTTTGCAGCGCAAACACGCTTTGCGGGCGCTCGAGCGGGTCGAGACGAAGGCACCAGTCGATCACCTCCAGGACGTTGTCGGAGTACGCGCCGGCCCAGATTTTCTTCGCCGAAACGAGGTGATCCTCCGCCAGCCGCGCGTCGGCGGCTTGCGGTGCAAACGCGGCGAGGCAGGCGAACATGCTGGCGCCGATGCCGTAGACGTCGGTCCATGGCCCGAGCCTGTCCGGGTCGCGATATTGCTCCGGCGCCGCGAACCCCGGCGTATACATCGGCGCCAGCTTGGGCCGCGCCGAGGTCAAAGTCTGCCGCGCGGCGCCGAAGTCGAGCAGCACCGGCGTGCCGTCGGTGCGCAGATAAACGTTTGCCGGCTTGATGTCGAGGTGCAGCAGCTTGTGGGTGTGCACTTCGCGCAAGCCGTTCAAGAGATGCATGAACACGTGGCGCACCAGCCGCTCCGACATCTGATCCTGACGCAGCTGAATCTGCTGCTGCAGCGTGCAGCCGCGCTCGTAGCGCATCACCATGTAGACGGTTTCGTTGGCGCGAAAGAAGTTGAGCACTCGCACCACGTTCGGATGATTGATCTTGGCGAGCGCGCGGCCTTCCTCGAAAAAGCACTTCATTCCGTACCGGAACGAGGTGAGGTTCTCCGCCGAGCTTGCGCGCACGATATCGCCTTCGGTGCGCAATACCAGCGACGAAGGCAGATATTCCTTGATCGCCACCGGCGCGCCGACGTCGTCGAACGCTCGATAAACGATCGAGAAGCCGCCACGGCTGATCTGGCGATCGACGCGGTAGTTGAGCAACTGGTAACCGGTGGGAAGTGCCTGATTGGTGACGCCCATGGGCCGGCGGCGACGAGCCGCTTTAGACTTGCGTGTGAATTGGATAAGCTCTACATTCTCGGCAACCGCGGCGATAAAGTAAAGATTTCATTGGGTATTCGCGTACAACGCGTGCACAACATGTGCGCCGGATCAGACGATTTCAACGCCGGAAACGACCACCCCATGATATTGAGCATGACCGGCTTCGCGGCGGTCGCCGCCGAGCTGCCCGGCTGTTCGCTGACCGTGGAATTGCGCTCGGTCAACCATCGCTATCTCGATCTCCAGGTCCGACTGCCCGACGAGCTGCGCTCAATCGAATCGGCGGTTCGAGATGTTCTCGCCGCGCAATTGAAGCGCGGCAAGGTCGACTGCAGGATCGGCGTTGAATCGCTCGGCGCCCGGCACGACCGGAGCTTGCCGTCAACGTCGAACGGGTGATCCAGCTCGCGTGGCGCTGCGGACGAGGTGCTGCGTCACGCGCCAGCAAGCGCTCCGCTGTCGATCATCGAAATCCTGCGTTGGCCGGGCGTACTCACCGAGCCGTCTCTGGGCGCGGAAGCGCTTGGCCGGCAACGCGCTTGAGCCTGGTCAGGCAGGCGCTCGCCGGAGCTCGCAGCGTCGCGCGCGCGCGAGGGTGCACAGCTCAAGCTCGTGCTCGAGGAGCGCTGCCAGCGGCATCGAGTTGCAGATCGACACGCGTCACGCCCCGGGTGCCGGTCATCCATGAAGCCTATGTCGAGAAGCTCGGCGCGCGGCTCAAGGAAGCGGGGCTCGATCCGGACAACGACCGCCTGAAGCAGGAGCTCGCGCTGTATGCCACCAAGATCGACATCGCCGAAGAAGTCTCGCGGCTGGCTACCCACGTCGCGCGAAGTCAGGCGCGTGCTGGACCACGGCGGCAGCAGCGGCAAACGACTCGACTTTCTGATGCAGGAGCTCAACCGCGAAGCCAATACGCTCGGCTCCAAATCCGTCGACGCCGAACTGTCTCAGGCGGCGCTCGAGATCAAGGTGCTGATCGAACAAATGCGCGAGCAGGTGCAGAACATAGAATGACGGATCGAGGTGAGCTTGCCGCGCGTTGAGCGTTCCGCCGGGCAATCTGTTCGTCATCGCCGCGCCGTCGGGCGGCGGCAAGACCAGCCTGACGCGCGCGTTGCTCGAGCGCGAACCCGGTATCCGCCTTTCGGTGTCCTACACGACGCGACCGCCGCGGCCGGGCGAGCAGGACGGCGTCGATTACCACTTCGTCTCGGCCGGATGCGCTTTGCCGCGCTCAAGGACGCCAACGAATTCCTGGAGTACGCGCACGTGCACGGCAACTGGTACGCGACCTCGGCGACGTGGCTCAAGTCTCAGGTACGCGCCGGTCAGGACGTGCTGCTGGAGATCGACTGGCAGGGCGCCGCGCAGGTGCGAACGCTGATTCCCGAATCGGTGCACATCTTCATTCTTCCGCCCTCGCTCGAATCGCTGGAAGAACGGCTGGTACGCGCGGGGCAGGACGACGCGAGCGACCATCGCTCGCCGGCCTGATTGCGGCGCGCGAGGAAATTCGCCACTGTGTCGACTTCAACTATGTTATTATTAATCAGGAGTTTGCCACGGCTGTCGACGATTTGACCGCGGTGGTGCGAGCGACCCGCCTGCGCACTGCACAACAACTCGTCCGGCACCAGCCGCTGATTACGCAACTGAGTGCCCAACTCAGTGCTCAACTAAAGTAGGAACAGCCATGGCCCGCATCACGATCGAAGATTGTCTGATCAAGATACCCAACCGTTTCGAGCTCACGCTCGCCGCCACCAATCGTGCGCGTCAGATCAGCGCCGGCTCGCAGCCGCTGGTCGATGGCGACCGCGACAAGCCGACGGTCATTGCGCTGCGCGAAGTCGCCGCCGGAAAGGTTGGCATCGAGATGCTGCTCAAGCCGCAGAGCACGCGTCTGACGGTCAGCCGCAGTTAGACCCTTGCGTGGGGATCGCCAAACATGTCGGAAATCGCCGAATTCACCCGACATCTTGGCCACTACCTGCCGCCGCCTGACGTCGCGCTGGTCGAGCGCGCGTTTGCCTTCTCCGAGCACGCGCATCAGGGCCAGTTTCGAAAATCCGGCGAACCTTATATCACGCACCCGCTGGCGGTAGCCAGCATCCTGTCGCAGTGGCGGCTCGACGCGCAAGGGCTCGCCGCAGCGCTCCTCCACGACGTGATGGAGGACACCAACGTCACCAAGACCGAGATCGAGTCGTCGTTCGGCAAGCCCGTCGCCGACATGGTCGACGGCGTCTCCAAGCTCGACCAGATCGAGTTCCAATCCGCGCGAAGACGCGCAGGCGGAGAATTTTCGCAAGATGCTGCTGGCGATGGCGCAGGACGTGCGCGTCATCCTGATCAAGCTCGCCGACCGCCTGCACAACATGCGCACCCTCGATGCGATGGCGCCGACCCATCGCGAGCGGATCGCCCGCGAAACGCTGGACATCTACGCGCCGATCGCCAATCGCCTTGGGCTGAACGCGCTCTATCTCGAGTTGCAGGAGCTTTCGTTCAAGCACCTGTACCCGATGCGTTACCGCGTGCTGGCGAGAGCCATCAAATCCGCGCGCGGCAACCGGCGCGAGGTGATGAACCGCATTCTGCAATCGATGCGCGAAGGATTGAAGGTGGCAGCGATCCCCGCTACCGTGACCGGCCGGGAAAAGACCGTCGTACAGCGTGTACAAGAAGATGCGCGAGAAGCACTACTCGTTCTCGCAGGTATTCGACATCTACGGCGTGCGCGTCCTGGTCAAGGACGTCACCGCGTGCTACGCGGCGCTGGGTGTGCTGCACAGCCTGTACAAGCCGATCCCGGGCAAGTTCAAGGACTACATCGCGATCCCGAAGGCCAACGGCTACCAATCGCTGCATACGACGCTTTTCGGACCGTTCGGCACGCCGCTGGAGGCGCAGATCCGCACCCAGGACATGCACCGCATCGCCGAGGCCGGCGTCGCCGCGCATTGGCTGTACAAGACCGGCGGCGAGCTCGACATCGCCGAGGCGCAGCAGCAGACGCATCGCTGGCTGCAGAGCCTGCTCGAGATCCAATCCGAGTCGCGCGATTCCAAGGAATTTCTGGAGCACATCAAGGGCGACCTTTTCCCGGAAGAAATCTACGTCTTCACTCCCAAAGGGCAAGATCATGGCGCTGCCGCGCGGTGCCACCGCGGTCGATTTCGCCTACGCGGTGCACACCGACATCGGCCACCATTGCACTTCGGCGAGGATCAACTACGAGCTGATGCCGCTGCGAACCGAGCTCAAGAACGGCGATCAGGTCGAGATCATGACGTCGCCGACGGCGCGCCCCAATCCGTCGTGGCTCAACTTCGTCGGCACCGGCAAGGCGCGCTCGCGCATCCGGCACTTCCTCAAATCGCTGCAACAGCGCGAGTCGGCGGTGCTCGGCGAGCGCATGCTCGAGCAGGCCCTGGCGTCGCTCAAGGTGCCGTCGGAATCGATCACCTGGGAGCGCTGGGAAGCGCTTGGCGCGCGAGTACGGCGCCAAGGGCCGGCTCGACATCCTGGCCGATATCGGCATGGGCAAGCGATTGTCGTTTGTCGTCGCGCAGGCGCTGACTCGCGCGTCCAATCGCGCCGGGGAAGAGCCCGATGCCGGCTTCGGCCAAGGCCGGGCGCGTTGCAGCTGCGCGGCGTCGAAGGCGTTGCGATACAGTATGGAAAGTGTTGCCGCCCTATTCCGGGCGACGCCATCTTCGGACAGTTCCGGCGCGGCCAAGGGCTTTTGGTGCATACCCGCGACTGCCAGACGCTGCAAAAAAGCCGGGTCGACAGCGATCAGATCGTCGACGTCGAGTGGGCGCCCGACGTTCAGGGTGTATTCGAGGCCGGGATACGGCTGCTGGTCGCCGATCGAGCGGGGCCTGCTGGCGCAGACTCGCGACCGCAGATTTCCGATGCCGGCGCCAACATCGCGTACGTGTCCATGGAGCGCCCGGACGGCGACGAATGTGGTCGCCATGTTCTTCAGCCTCCAGGTGCGGGATCGGCAGCATCTTGCTCACGTCATGAGAGCGTTGCGGCACATCCCAGAGGTCAAGCGCGTACAGCGCGCACGAACCTGATTCGCGTTCAAGCGGGCGCGCGAACTGCCAGGCCGCAACCGCCGTTTTCGGTCCATATAGCCCGGGCGATGGCACTAGCACCCCGTGGCTTCACCGGCCCTCGCGCCATCACCTTGTTTTTAAACGGTTCTTTTGCCTGGCATATCTCCTTGCGGTGGCTGTCCCGCGGCAGACCTCAACTTTTAAACATCCAAAAGGGACAGCAAAATGAAGAAGCTTCTACTCGGTCGCCGTCGCGACCGCTCTGCCGCAGCGGCTCCTGTCGCGCAAGCAGCGAGCACGACCGCCAATTTCAACGTCACGGTGAACTTGACTTCGAAATGCGAAGTGACCGCCGGACCGACCGACGTCGCTTCACCTATACGTCATTCCAGACCGGGGCATCCACTGCGACAGGCGGCGCATTCGGCGTTCGTTGTACGCAACATTCTGCCCTACACGATGTCGTTGATGCCACCAGCGGCACCGTGATCGGGCTCGCTTACACCTTGGGCCCTCTCGGCATCGTCAGGCACCGGCGCTGGCCTCACCTGGGGCTTCGTACTGTGGTCACCGGCAACATGGCCTCTGGGCGAGTCCGGGGATTGCGCGACGACCGCCGTTTGCTCGGGCACTCAAGCGCGCGTTCTGACGGTTTCTGTGTTGAGCCGTTGATCACCCTTGTTGAGCGCGCGCTCTAGCGGAGACGCGACCGATTAAACTCCCGCCTTCAGCGATCGTGACCGCCAGTGGACACACATTCGCGGAAGGCGGGCTGGTTTTCTGCTGTACAGTTTCTCGCCTGATATATGCGCGCGGGAACGCGCGTATTCTGCCCGTTGCAACTGCCACATTACGAGCGTCGCGCGCTTGCCATGAATTCAGACCGAGGTTGCCCGCGGAACGCCCGTGTCCGAGACAGGCGCCGCTCTCGCTTTCGCAACTTGCGCCAGCTGGGCGTTGCGTTGGCGGCTTTCCCTTGGGCGACAGCCGAATGCGCGAGTCCGGTTTCGACGACGTTTGCGGTGAACGTCAGCCTGCAAGGCAAGACCGCGACGCCAGCGACCGGTTTCTGCAGCAAGACAATAGGTGCACGCGGATTTGCAAGAGTCGTGACGGTCGTGTGCTCCACTGGCATGATGGTCGACGTTTCGTCGCCGCACTATTACATCCGGGTCTCCCGGACGGTGCGCTGTTGGCCACCGTGGAGAGCAATACGGGGACCGAGACCACTACGTCGTGGCGCGTGGTGAGTCTCCTGAACGCGATTATCTTGAAATGACGGTGCGAAATGGTGAACTATCTCGATTTCGGCGAGTGGTTTCCGCTGCCGGCGGAGTAAAACACCGAGCGTTGCACTGGCGAGCCTGGCGCTGTCGGGCTTGCTTATCGCGACTCTGGTGTGGGCGGGTCTGTTTTCGGTCACCCCGGTGCGCATCACATGGATCCAGGGACCGCGCCATCGCAGTGACGATCACCAACGAGGAGACGAGGAACTGGTCATGGCAGGCCGACATCTTCGTCTGGAACGTAAAGGTCAACGGCGAAGAGACGATCTCACGCTGTCGGAGGATCTCATCCTTTCGCCTCCCATTCTGGAAGCCAGGCGCCCAAATCGCGGCAGGTGGTGCGTTCCGGGCCTAGGCCAGCGCCGACGCCGCACGCGGAGTAACCAGCTCGCAATCACCGGGATGGTAGGTGCGCGAAGTCCCCGAGGCGAAAAACCGCTGAGCGACAACGTAGCAGTTCGCAGATCGCGCGCCGGAGTGTCTCGCCGCCGGCAGTTCATCACTCCTGGCAGCGCCGCCGCGGCTCGACTGCATCGTCGAAAGGTCGGCAGAGGCAGACACGATCAGGGCGGTCTGGCGAAAACACCGTGGCAACGCGGCGATGCGCAACCGCGCGAATTCTATCTCATCGGCCCCGGCTGGAGTAAAGCTGGCCAATCGGGATCTGTGCGGTTGCCATCCTGCCCGACATCAAAACGCGAGAGTTTCGACATCAGGGGCGCCCGGAAGGCCGCGGCACCCGGCGGCATAAGGCAGGCGCAGCTTGCGGTAACACGCTGGACGACGGCACCACGCGAACCTACGACGTGACGGTCGCCGAGTAAGGGTAAATGCGCCTCGCTCTCTCCTCATGCTTCGCACGCGCCTGATCGCGCTTGCGCTGACCCTTTGATCTCCACCAGTGCGCTGCTCCAGACCGTGTGCTCCCCGGCGGCCAGCGCTGTGGAACGGCTGGTGCCGCTCGAGGTCAGCGGTCAACGGCGCCGCAGCGGGACGCGGCTCTTCGTGGCGAACGCGGCGGCGCGCTTTACGCGCCGAGCGACGCTTATGGAGGAATGGCGCGTGCAGCTGAGCCCGAACGCGCAACCCATCCTTTACAAGGGGCCAGCCGCATTTCCCGCTTTCCGCGGTGCCGGGCTTCGACGCCAGGCGCACGCCGCCAACCAATCGGTGGCGTCTGGTCTTCTCGCCGCAGGCGTTTTGCGGCAACGTGCGCATGACGCAGTGACGTCAACGAAGTGGCCGGTCGTCAGCGAAGTGCTGACCAGTCTGTTCTTCCACCACGACCTCGCCAACTACCAAGCTTCCGCCATTCGCGACGCGCCATCGACGCGAGACCCGGGCCTCTTGAGCGAAGCGGCTTGACCGGGTGGGAGTCCTCACCAGCAGCAGCGCGGCGCGCAACTTCACCGGCGCTAGTTTAGCGGGCACTCCGTCGCACTTTATCCTGCTGGAAACCGCCTTCACGCGCGATTTCCCGACGAGAACCGGACGCTGAAGCTTGGGATTCGATCACCCGCGCCGGAATGGGGCGCAATGTTTATTTCGGGGGTGTCCAATACGGCACCAACTTCGGCCTTATCCCTGGATTCATCAGCCAACCCCCGCCTGTCCTGAATGGCGTGTCGACGGCTCCATCCACCGTCGAGATGTATGTCAACGATAGTGCTGCGCCAGGTTTCGAACGTCCCGACCGGGCCCTTTGGTGATCGACAATTTCCCCATTGTTGACTGGGAACGGCGAGGCTCGCCTCGTGGTGCGGGATATCCTCGGACGCGAAACCGTCATCGTGCAGCCGTTTTTCACCAGCAGCCAGCTGCTCGCATCCGGCCTGAACGACTGGAGCGTGGAAGCGGGCGCACTGCGGCGCGACTTCGGCACCGCCAGCACGGATTACGGCCCAGCCTTTGCGACCGCCACCTGGCGGCATGGCTACAGCGATGCTGACGCTCGAGGGCAGGACTCGAGGCGACGAAGGAGAGTCGGCGTCATCGGACTGGGCGCGGTCTCCGTGCTTCCGGCGCAGCTGCTCGGCAAGGTCGCGTTCGTCGCGAGCCACGCCAGAGCGCTGGTGAACGCGGGCAGTGGCTCGTCGGGCTCGGAGCACCAGGGCTTGCGTGACAGCGCTGCCATCCAGGCAGCGCGCATCGGGCGAAGCTGGCAACTGGGGTTTGACGTGCCAGTTCGGCCCGCCCAAGCTGCAGGTCGCCGCCAATCCTGGAGCTGCGCCAGCGTGAACGCCGGCAGCTTCGGCCTTCCGGCTATGCCTACATCGGGCCGCTTCGACCGACACGCGGGTAAGCCGACGGTGTCTTCAGGAAATTACTCCATCCGCATCGGGGAAAGCGAGCTCTCTCACCTTCACGGCCTAAAGTCGGGCGTTGACGGGCGCCACCGGAAGCGCAGTGGGAGTCACTTCCTGGTCCCGCTCTCGACGGAAACAGTGGATAGGCTGCGCCACATCTGGCACCCACGATACAAGCGGTAACGATGCCTACTCCTGATCGCCGCGCAAAATCCGGATGCGGACTGCGGGCTATCTGGCTTCGGCGCGCGCGCTGGCCGGGGAAAGGGAGCTCAGCCGGGGCCCATGCGTGAGGGCGGGTTGCGCTTACCTCGGACGCTACGCGGCAATCTGGCGGCGGACGCCAGCACGGCGCGACCAGCACCCTTGCGCCTCGGCGCCAATGGCGGGGTGGTGCTTCTGCGGATGGCCATCTGTTCGCGACCCGACGCGCCGACGACAGCTTTGCCGTCGCCGAAGCGGCGGGCTACGGCAACGTCGGCATTGGCCCGGGCAGCAACGTCCTTACTCGCACCGATGCCGGCGGCACGGCGCCCATCCCCGCGGCTCATGGCGTACCAGGAGAACTCGGTGCGCATCGATCCCCGGGAGCTGCCGTATGGTGAGCGCGGAGATCGACCTCGATCGAGCAGATCGCGGTGCCGGCATGGCGAAGCGGGCGCGTCGCGGCTTGTTCCGGTGCGCAGCGGCCAGCGCAGTGCGCTGCTGAAGATCGTGCTTCGACGACGGCGAGCCGGCTCCCGCCGGCGCGGTAGTGCAAATCGAGGGCGACAAGCAAACCTTTACGTGGCGCGGCGCGGCGAAGCGTTCGTGACCGGTCTGCAACCGGCGAACCGATTGACGCTCAACTGGAAATGCGCCGCCGTTGCGTGTTCGATGTGTCGCGCCGCCCGCGGGAGACCACCGACGAGATCGCGCGCGCCTCGGGCCGTTCGCCTGCCAAGCGCGTCCCTGGATGAGAACGAGTCATTCGGTCGACTGCTGAGCGCTCTGGCGTTCGCCGTGGCCGTCGTTATCCACGGCGCGCTGTGGCGTCGACTGGCATCATGCACGATCAGCCCCCTGATTCTCGGACGCCGCTTATGTCCCCAGCAGCCCAGGCGCACCAATCGTCACCCAGACCCCAGTTCACGGTCACCTGCAACCGGACACTGGTGACGGACGCTTCCTCGGTGACCTACTCCGTCTGCGTGCGGACAACGGGGTGAACCAGCAGGGGACTCACAACCGGGGCAAGCCGGGGTCGAGTCTTATCAGCTACGATGTTTTCCGGGACGGACCTGCGGGCGGCGCGCAATGGCGGAAGCGGCGGCCACAAAGGCCGATCACACGACTCGATGGCCCTGCTCCGCCGTTGGCTTCTTCTCGAAATCCACTGACCCATTGGGGCTGCCTTCCGGCGAGCCACTGACGGTGACCATTTGCCGGCAGGGACCTACACCGACACGGTGACGATGACGCTCTACCGGCGCGGGGACCAATACCAACACTTTTCCGGCGTCGATCACGACGTCCACAACATGCGAACTATCAGCGCCGCGCCAGCAGCCATCGTTTTCAACTACGTCGCCTATGGTGGCGCGGTGACACCGGAGCAGCACCTCGGGACAACCGTGCACGAACGCGCTTCCCGCACGATGGCAGGCCCAGCGTCACCAGCGGCACGCTGTTCAACCTGGCCTACACGCTGGCGCTGAGCGCCGCCAGCAGCACCGGCACCGGCGCGCGGCAGAACTTTTCCATCAACGGAGCGATGGCGCAGGGCAAGCGGGACCTGCGCCTCGGGAAGTTGCACGACGACCCAGGCGGTGACGCTCACGATCACCTATTGAGTGGTCAGGTTTTTGCAGCGAGGCCTTTGGAGTTGAAAAGGAGCAATACGTAACTGAACGAAGTACAC